>Ga0209535_1000124_pt1 | contig 48517 bp, 25 predicted proteins | sample LinPmetageLP28_FD_184041 | JGI IMG/M metagenome (GOLD analysis project Ga0209535, IMG submission 184041) | Marine viral communities from the Pacific Ocean - LP-28 (SPAdes) (version 2) | ecosystem: Environmental > Aquatic > Marine > Oceanic | place: Pacific Ocean | collected 2009-08-22 | reverse complement strand
CATTTCCAATTGCTTGTGCAGTATCACCTTCTAGAGTTATAGTTTTTCTTTCCCAAGTATTAGCATTATTGATGGTGTAAGTTTTATTGATTGCTCTATCAGTTGACTCATTTCTATAAACAGTATACCCAAATGTTCCTATAATAGAAGATTTTACATAAAATGATACTGTTACTGATTTTGCACTACTAGTCCCATATGCAAAATCTTGTAAGTTTTGTCCTTCTATTTTTTGATAAAGAGATACATATTCACTACTTGCACTAATTTCAGTTTCTGGACTTGTTGTTGTTATTTTTAGAGATTTTGGAAATCCAGGAGGTCCATCAGAAACTTGTTGATAGGTTTGAACCAATTGATCCATTGCACTCACTTGAGTTCTAAATCTATCAGTATGATAACCATTACTATTTGTGTTAGAAGCACCACCATGTCTCTGGTCAATTAACATTGCACCATTAATGATTTTATTTTTCCGACCAGCACTCACAAGGTCTCGTGCTTCTTGTGTCGTCGCAGCACTCATCAGTTCAGAACCTTTTAACCCAATAGGTCTTTCAAGTTCCGAGAGTTTCTCTCTCAGATTAAAACTATCTTTATTAACTCTGACTGTCATTGATTATTGCTCCGCTACAAGTCCATTAGATGCTGATATATCGGTAGTAACTGCATCCGTTGTATTATTTATTCGGCGTAGTCCCTGGAATTCACTGCGTCCTGCTGATGTTCCTACGTGTAATAAATTGGTGGTATCATCATATGCAAGTGCAGTCACAGCATCAGATGAACCATATAAGGTTGCCTTAGCATTTTCTTGGAAGAGATGCTTTTCATCATTATACATTTTCTTGATTTGTTCTGCTGATGGTGCTGATAATGAATACCTAAACAATGCCATACTACCCCCAAAACTTTGTGCTGCAGAGTGTCTTGTTCCAACATACAATGGTGGATTAGCGTCATTTCCCACATTTCTTCCAGTTGTATTTGTAACTGATGATGCTTTTCCATCAATATACACCCTGTATGCTGATCCATCATAAAGTCCAACTACTTGATGCCAGTTATTATCTGAAACAACTTTGTCAGTTGTCTGTAAGTCAGATGCAGTTCCTGAAGAATTGGTATGATAAAATTGAATTCTACCTGAAGTTTGCATGACTAACATTAGATTTCTACTGCTAGTTCCTCCACCTGTTCTATCAAATATATACTGGTCATTACTTCCAGATGATGCTGTTTTAATCCAACATGTTACACTATATGCTCCTGTTCCTGGTGCTAAATCAGAATTGTAAGATTGTTGTAGATAATTACTGTTACTAAACCCACTATAAGCAACCAAGTCTGCACCAGTTGCAACGGGAGTCTTGGTGACTGTTCCGAATACTTGGAGTGGGTTGTTGTTTACTGAACGGTCTTCTTCTGCTAATGTTACAATTACATTGTCTATAGTGCCAACAAAATTTATTGACATAAGTTCAACACCAGAAGTAGCACTTGATCGTGTTCTAAAAGTTGCTGAATGTGTTCCAGTTCCAGAATAAGATGTTGCAGGAGCAACACCTGTAGACCCAAGTCTAATAGTGCCTGAAGTATAAGCAGTTATAGTAACAGTGACTGTTATAGGTGTGTTTGCTGGAATTTCTCCTGTATTTGGTTGGGAGATATAAGCACTATTTGTGCCACCACAAGTAGCAGTGTTTGAACTAACAGTCCAACCTGATTGAACTGTCCAACCAGTTGATCCATTACTAAAATCACCATTAGTAATAATATTAGAACCTGGCATAGAGACAGTAGAAGTATCAGACAGGAAAGCACCTTTGATGTCTCCGTGCATCCATCCTGTATTATAATCAGGGTTAACAAAAGCTATAGATGAGTTTGCATAGTTTATAGGAGCATTCTTTTCTAATAACGTAAGTCCTCCGCTGCCGGCATAGCTATATCCTATTGCCCCGTCAATAAAGTTATGACCATAGGCTTTTGCCCCTAGAGAAGGAATGTAGTTTCTTCCATCCCCATTATAGAACCTAACGTCATAGGTGCCTACTTCCCTTCCATCAGTGCCGTTATCAAGATCTCCAGAAGGTATTTTTATGTAATGAAATCCGTAGGTCTGATTAATTGTGCCTGCAGCAAGATACGCCAATAAGTTATCTTCTGCAAAAAAGATTTGTGTTATATTTTTAAAATTAGTGTGTCTAACATCAACAACAGTTCCATCATCTTTAATCACACTCACACCACCTTCAGTCCCAACAGCAATAGTAGGAACAGGAAGTCCAGTAGAAGGATCAATCGGTGCATTTGGTAGCACGGTCATTGCTACGTCGTTGATGTCAGCATTTGCCAAACCAATATTACTTATTTGAGTTCCAGAATAAGACGCTACCGTTGCTCTATCACTAATACGACTAGTATATGAATTGAGTGATACAGAAGGTCTACAATCATAAAGATTATAACTATCTTCAATAAATTTAATGTGGAACATTGTGCCATTATATCCATGATTAGTCATCACAATTATTCCATTCAATGCACTTACTCTAGTAGTTGAATCCCAACCAGTTATTACTGGCATTACCATCCACATTGGAAGGTCTGGGTCATCTCCATCATAAATGGTTATTATATCGTCTCCCTTAGCAACAATCACAGCAACGGCAGGAAACTCTTTCCTAGTTCCTCTAGTTGCTGTTCCTAAGGTTTCATTATACCAAGAAGTATTCTGAGTTCTCTTTCTCCAAGCACCACCATCAGAGTCCTTACGGGTATCATATACAAAGACATCAACAGCAGTATCAGCAATCTCAGAGTTAATCTGTGAAAGATTCTTAAGGTCTAAGTTCTTAATAGAAGCATGTTCTGGGTCTTGATACGCCATTCCACCCAACATACTGTTGGTAGGCACCTGACTTAAACCAATTCCGACGAGATTAGGCATTTCTTATGATACTCCTTATATCCTTATTTATTGCTGGGTGAGACCCTGTAATTGTGCATTGGGGAGTCTCTTGTTGTAATATTTAAAACAGGAGATGTGACCATTTAGGTATGAATTGGTGTCAACTCTACGTCCTAAAGTTAATGTTGATACATCAGATATGTCGTCCCAAGTTCCAGTAACTACTGCAGATCCATTTGCTGAACCAACGTGTTGTTGAGAAATGTTATCTATTGAGAGGACATGTTTTAAATCTGCGATGGTTTCATTATTAGACACTCCAGGAACAACTATATTAACCAGACCGCTACCTCCAGATCCGTCCCATGCTTGTGTACTAATTCCATTTGTAAGTTCATACCGTGTGTACCACCTTGGAGAACCACCAGGACCAAAATAATACATACCACCCCCAAATGGTATGTTTTTGAATTGTGAATAGACAGTCCCTTCATTCTTGTTATACCAGCTGCTAAAGTTTGTTCCTTTAATAGTTGCGGTGTCTGCGGCACGAGTCACTGCAGTTCCTGATGTGGGGATGTATGAGGTTGCAAAAGTACCTTGTTCTGCTTGAGGTCCCCATGCATAATAATAAGAACTAGTATCACCCGACATACTAGACCCAGTTTGACTATGAACCCAGATAGCATCAACTTGTGTATTACCAGCAAATGTTCCTGTTGCTTCTAGTTTATACCACCCATTTGGATATGCAGTTGCTTTAGCTGACACACCACCTGAAGCTGTAACCGCTCCTGTAGATAAATTAACTGTGATATATGGATAATTACTACTAGCCCACTTACCACCACTGTTAACTGTAATACCTGCTATTGTTACAGTTCCTGCTTTCAACCACGTAGTATGAGTATAAGTAGTATTTGCTGAATATTGAATCGAATCATATATTCCAGCGGTTGACTGATCACCTTTGGATGTTATTTTCTTAGCAGTAAATGTTCCATCAGGTGCTGTAGTTGCTGTAGTGCTTGTAGCAGTACCACCGTACTCTGTCCATCCTGTAGTAAAATCTCCATACTCAACTAAGTTAGTCCTACTCTCCTCAATCAATAATCCAAGACTCTCACCAGTTGTTGGGTCGTGATCAAATCTTGGAACATTATTAGAAGCATATTTCACCAATCCATCTTCACCGATAAAGGTTCCAAGACTACCTCTTCTAAAAGTAATTCTGCGGTCTAGTGTTTTCGTTGCCGCAAAGTTGAGGTCTAATATAGGTCTGATGGATGGGTATTCTGTTGTTTGAGTAAGAGAACCTGTAACAGTTACACCAGTTGTAGTCGTTTCAAGTTTCTTGGAGTTGTTGTAGTAAAGTTCTACATAAGGTGCATTAGTATTATTATAACATATAATTGTTTCTTTATCTGGTCTAGCACTTACATGAACTGTATAAGAATTAGATCCTGCTGCGTGAATCTTTAGTGCAGCAGTAGCTGATTTTATAATATTGTCAGTACTATCATGATAAATCTGTAAGTCATCACCAGCACCAGCAGTGAACTTACCGTTATCAGGAATTCTGACTATACCACCAGAAGTTACACGAAGTCTTTCTGTTCCAGCAGTTTCTACTGTAAATGTATCAGCAGCAGGAAATCTAATGGAAGTATTAGTATCACCAGTATGAACAATCTTATCAGCAATATTTACATTGCCCGCAAAAGTGGCGCTACCATCATTCTCCACACGGAAAACATCACTTCCTGAGTTTTGAACTTTAATTATATTTGCTGAACCACCAATAGTTCTATTGATAACTAACGACGCACTATTTCCAGCCGTATTGATTTCATTAGTAAAAGTTCCTGTAGAACCAGCAACTGTGCCACCACTAATGTTACCAGTTACATTACCATTAATGGCACCAGCAAATGTGGCCGCCCCCGAGCTATCGATTCGTAGGCGCTCGGTTCCAGCAGTTCTAAACTGCATTGAATCTTCTGAATGGTCATACCTAAGCATTCCACGATATTCATCTCCACCACTGGTTCCATCAGAAAAGAAAATCTGAGACCTACCAGATGTACCACCACGAATTGTGATTCCAGCTTGATCATTAACAGAAGCATTGTTTGCAACAACTAAATCATCAGCAGTTCCATTGCTTCCTGCATTCGTTGTGCCCAGAAGTAACCGACCACTTGAATCTATACGAAGTCTTTCTGTTGGTGTTGATGCTCCATCCGCAGTCGTGCTGAACTCGATGCGGCCTGGGCAATCAGATGTGGATGACCATGTTCCGTCTGCGACCCCTCCGATTCTTGCTGCTAAGCCTCCATCACCACCGCCAAACTTAATAAACCCGAGATTGTTGCCGTTAGAAATACTGGAAGCATTTGCGTTTCTTCCGCAATAAATTGAGGCATCAGATACGGAGGTGCCTTTGAGCATAATTATGTCGTTGCCTGCTCCAATCGTGCTAGACGTACCCATCAACAACCTTTGACTGGCATCAACACGAAGTGCTTCACTACCAGCAGTTTCTACTGTAAATGTATCAGCAGCAGGAAACCTAATTGCAGTATTAGTATCACCAGTATGAACAATTTTATCGACTATTGATACATTACCACCATCAGCAACACTAAAGACTTCAGTAGCACCATCATAAAGATTTAAAATATCTCCACTACCACTCTGGGTAACTGCTAAACCAACTGTGCTATTATTTGCGCTTACTTCTAATCTATCTACTTCCGTTACAACAGTATCTAAAGTCGTGGTGGTTCCATCTACCTGAAGATCACCAAGAACACGAATATTTCCAAACGTACCAATACCACTCACATAGGAGTTAGTTGCTGTGATAATTCCAACGTCAAATGGTTGATCAATAATGTGACCACTGACTTTAGTGAGTGCCATTCTTTGCCCCTTAAGGTGTAACTTCCATGATCGTCAAAGCAATATCAAGACTATTATTCACATCACTAACTGCTGTGACGGTATCACTAGTTTCTAATACAATTTTATTCCCCTGCATAAATTCTATCGAAGAACCTTGGGGGAGAGGAACATCTCTCATCAAACTAACATTATCAGCAGATGGTCTTGTAATACCTACGCCAACATTAATAGATGATCCAGAAACATTTGCTAGAGTCACACCAATAATAACAGTAGCAGTAACTGGTGAAGTTGCAGTGTAAATTCCGACTGTAGTTACACCAACATTCGCTTTTGTTTTTAATTTAAAAGTGTTTGCCATGTTTTATCCTAGTGCGATTGCAAGTGCTACTGCATCATTTTCAGCGGTAGTGAGAACACTGGTTCCGTTGATTTTGACATCATTAGTACTATTTATTGCACCATACACATCGAGTTTATGTGATGGATTTGTAGTACCGATTCCTACCCGAGGTGCGGCAGTGGTGGCAATACCAACATTCTTTGATTGGTCATCAACTACCAGAGCAGCACTAAACTGCGATAGTTCTCTATTTCTTGCCATTATTTATAGTATTGTTTTAGTTATTTATGATGCCGATACATATTGATTACTGAGACACTTTAAAATCTACAGTTTATGCCTAAGAATCTGATTATTAGTGATTTAAAAGTTTATATCCATTTCAAAAATTTTATCAGATCCTGCTCCTAAGAAATGAAGTTTATATCCATTGGGTGTATTAATAACACGAACATCTAGTGGATCTGATTCAAATGATGTTGTATCTATTGCTGCTACAAATGTTAATGTGCTAGTAACATCAAAGTGAGTTGAGAGTGTAAAGTGTCCAATTGTATCAGTAGAATTTCCACAAGTAAATATACCTTTTCCATCAGGAGTAAAGTCAAAACTTCTTAATGCTGCGTCTGAATCAGTAAGGAGTGAGGATACCCCATCATAAGTCATTGCAGTTGAACCTCTACCCAAAACATATGGTACGGCAAGACTCCATTGATATATCCTATCATCAGTTCCATCCAAAACATAACACTTTGTTCCATCAGGATTAAACCTAAATGCTACTGGATAAGTACTGCCGGGAGTCGGCAAATCTATACAACCATCAGTAAAACTTGATAACTCATATGCAGTTGTTAACGGAATTGATACTGCCTTATCATATGTGGTATTACTTCTATCCAAAAATGTGATTGTAGTTCCATCACCATTAAATCTACAACCACTTGGAGTAGAAAAGTAATTTGTTAAATAATCGGATCCACTGGGAGCAGGGGCCCAGTGGATTGGTGATAAATCAAGTGTTTCGTAGTTTGAAATTGTTGATGAATCAAATCCTGTACTTAGGTTATATGCTTTGACTTCATCTGTATTATAATCAACCACTACCAACTTTGTTCCTGTGGGATTAAAATCAAAATGTATTGGATTGGCTGTTCCTAATGCTGTTCCTGAAACATAGGTTACTGTTGACGATAAATCAAATCCAGTGCTTAAAGTCCATTCATGAATTTTGTCACTACCATTACCAATAACAAACATTTGTGTTCCATCAGAATTAAATCCTACATCATAGGGATTGCTCTCATATGATGTAGTAGTGAAATTTGTTCCCTCAGTTATTGTTCCACTTGTAACATCATATGCATTTGATACACTATACTCAACAACTGCATCTGTCCCATAGTTAACTACAAAAAATTTGGTTCCATTATTATTCCACCTTAAACTATGTGGAGTTGTAAGACCATCTCCACCAAGACTATACGCACCATCATATGATGCTGTTCCAACATCATATGCAGTTGATAATGTAAATTGTTGGATATTATCATCACCATATCCAACTAAATAAAACTTCGTACCATCATTATTAAATTCTAATCCCCTTATATTTGCATCCGCACTACCTATACTAAGAATATTATTTAATCTCTTGTTTATTTGTTCATATCCCGGACTAAACAGATTATTGGTTGGATTAGTTGATATATCCCATTGATTTTCCATTGTAAACTGGTTTATAGTATCACGCTCAGTCCCTCCAAAATAAAGGTATCTTCCATTTGGAGATACTTCTAGTGAATAGGTACTGCTATCGTAAGATGCACAGGTAAAGGTGGCTTGCGTGCTTGATCCTGATGTATTAAAAGGAGAGGTACACTCAATATGTCTAATATAATCACCACTATATGTGAGATACAAATGAAGTCCATCTGGTGACCAAGCAAATCCATATGGAGTAGTTAATCCAGTGGTGTATAAGTTTGTTTGCTCCGATCCCACTTTCTTCAATCCTGCTTGAGATATAGCAGCGATTCTTACATTATCTACACTGTCATAGATTCCAGAAGATCTTGATTCAAAATCCCCTCCTGTGATAAGACCTCTTGCTTTTGACATTAGGAAATATCCTCATACCCAATAACAAGTTCGAGATCACTTGCTGCTGATGCAACTGCACGAATAGAGTCACCTTCCTCTAAGTAAAAATATGTATCCTTTGCACATAAAATTTGAGTTGCTTTTGCAGGAACAGAAATTAATTTCGCAATATATCTATCTGTTGAACCGTCGTAAATACTGACACTAATATCAGCAGAATTTGTGCCGTCAACATTTGCACAAAGAATACTGTTGATTTTCAATACTTTTCCACTAGAAGAACTATTGCTTAATGCTGCAGCTAAAGATGCTGTGACCGCGTATCGGGCGGTTTTACCTGTGATTGTTGCTGGACTTTTTAAGTTGGGTGCCGTCATTTTTTTATCCTCTTGATTATATTTAGAATATCATTCCCATAATTACTGGGTCTGGAGATCCTCCTACAATGTAAATAGTGCCTAGCATTGCTGCGTGGGATGTACACTGATAGTACAGTGTTGATGGAGCATCGTGTTGAACATTGAAATCAATATTACCTGATGCACCACCATTATTAGTCACACCAGTGCTATATGCTGAACCACCAGCAGCAGATCTAATCTGGAATGGATGTGAACCACCAGAGTTATTAGTAAAACGATATCTTTGTCCTCTTACCAGATATAAGTCTGGGTTATCATCAGCAGCATCATTACCAGGACCAGTGAATCTATATGCAGATGAACCATTTGAAGTAACAATCCAAGTTGCTTGTACGTTTGAGAATGCAGTAGTAATACCTGATGCTGATAGGTTAGTCAATCCACTACCATCACCAGTAACAGCAGTAGCAGCAAGAGTTCCTGTGACTGTTACACCAGTGGAGGTGGTTTCAAGTTTTTTGGAACTGTCATAATAAAGTTCTACAGCACCATCTGCAATACCCTTGATAATATAATCATATCCACCACCCTCTTTTCTGAGATTCACTCCACCAAGAGCGCGAATTTCAGTAAATCCAACATTATTAGTAAACAAGGCAGAACTGCCATTGTGGTCAAGTTTTACTTGATTGGAAGAACCAATATAAAGATCTGATTGATTACTTGGCCCATTTAAATAAAGACTATCGGTAATTTTTACTGAATTAATAAATGTAGTAAAACCAGAAATACTTGGAATTGTAGAAACTCCAGCAACATTCAGATTATCAGTGATGTTTACACCAGTATTAGTGGTTGCAAGACGCAGTGCATTGTCGTGATACAGAGAAACTGCACCATCTTCTGCAAATGTTGCAAGTGTTTCACTATCAGCATCATTTTTGATTCTTAATAGATTTGTCCTTATATCTAAATTTCCTGTTCCAGCATCATGAATATGAGTTGCGAAACCGACAGCACCAGAGAATGTAGAAACACCAGAGACTCCTGCATATCCAGTGATTTCAATATTACCAGTTCCAGTAATAGACTTACTATTCAGGTCCAAATTTCCACCAAGTTGTGGTGTGGTGTCTGATACTACATCACCACCGCCGCCAGCAACAGTAACATTTGCGATACCACCACTCAGAGCAGCAGTTACATTAGAACCAATAAAGTTAATAGTTGCTGCTGTTCCAATATTACTACCTTCTTCCTGAACAACAACACCAGAACCAGCAGCAGTGACACCAGTTAATGCTGATCCATCACCACTAAATGACGTAGCAGTTGCAACACCGGTAATAACTACACCAGTGGAACTGGTTTGCAACTTTGTACTATCAGAATGCTTAAGTGTAACTGGTGCAGCATCAATTTCTATCTCACCAACACTTCCAGATCGTTCAAATTTAACAATATTTCCAGTGTTGTTATAAATTAATCTTGCATCATTGTTACTACCAAGATTAATTGAATTCTCGTCATATATGTATAGTGAACTACTTCCACTACCTCCTTTGAATTCAACGTGTGCATTTACATCAACAGCACCATTAAAATCAACAGCGCCATTAAAATCAACATTACCATTGAATGTAGAAACACCAGAAACATTCAGTTGTTGTGTTTGTGTAGTTCCAAAGACAGTAACACCAACACCAGTAGTTTCAAATCTCTTGACGTTGTCATAGTAAAGATCTACTGAACCGTTTACAGCAAATATTGCTAGAGTTTCACTAGCACCAGGACCACCTCTAATGTTTACAGTATCGCCAACGTCTGTGCCAATGTCTAAGTTAATATCATCATCTGAATCAATAGTTAATACCCCCGTACTTATAATTCTATTAAAACCAGCGTGATATATTCTTAAATCATTACCATTACCAAGACGTAGTTCATCATCATCTAAAAGATGAACGTTATTCTGGAATGTAGAGACACCAGCAACATTCAGATTATCAGTGATGCTTACACCAGTAGCAGTAAGAACTCCAACTACTTTAGTGTTACCAACAAGACTAATACCAACACCTACAGCATCACTAATTATATTACTTGTTCCATCGTGGAAGATTTGTAAGTCATTACCAGTACCTACATTAATCTTATCATTATCACCAAAAGAAGCAGAAGTTTGGAATACAACATTTTCTTGAAATGTAGATACACCTGTGGCGTTGAATCCACCAGTGATTGAAATATTTCCCGCCCCCGTAATATCTTTACTATTAAGATCTAAATTACCACCAAGTTGTGGTGTGGTGTCTTCTACAACATTAGAAAGACCATCAGATCCACCACTAACAGTAACATTTGCAATACCACCACTCAAAGCAGCAGTTACATTAGAACCAATAAAGTTGATGGTTGATGCTGTTCCAATATTACTTCCTTCTTCTTGAACAACAACACCGGAACCCGCAGCAGTAACACCAGTTAATGCTGAACCATCACCTTTAAATTGAGCAGTAATAATTCCACTAATATTAATATTACCGTCTGAAATAGTTACGCCAGTTCCTACCTCAAGACCCTTTTTGACCTTAAAATTCTGATTTGCCACAGGTTCACTATCCCCTAGGGTTTTAGGTATTTATCAGACCTTGATGCCTGTAAACTTAACTTTGAATACTGTGGAGTTAGAACTTGCTGGTGTTGCTAACAATCTTAGGTTACTACCATTAATATCTACATCAAATGTTGCAGTTGATGCACCGATATTTAATGTACCATACTCATTAGAAACCGCAGCAGTTCCATTATGAATTGCAAGAATCTTTGTCGTATGATACTTGGAACCCTCTGTAACCTGAATCTGATACTCAACAGAACGATATACTGAAAGGTCAAGACTCAACAGAGCAAACTGCGTTGTTGCAGTAGTCGTCTGTGATGTAGTAAAGTCATTAACAAATTTTGTTCCATTATGCTGTAGGATTTCTCCAAGAGCAGGAGTACCTGTGATAGTTACATTTGAAAGATCATTGAGTGATGATGCTCCACCACCACCACCACCACCGCTACCAGCAGTAATACTATTATAACTTATGAATTCAACAAGGTCTCCTGCGTATGTAACATCGGCAAGAACTATACTTGTTCCATTACTTGCTGTGAATTCAGTAGATGCAAGTTTAACACCATTATAGAATACGTCAAGGAGACCAACAGTATAATTGAAACTAAACGTAGTTTGATCTTCTGCCGCAGTGAATATTTGACTTGTTCTAGTTGCTGGAGTAGATACCCAAGTAACACCAATACCGGTTGATTGTAGAACCTGACCAGCAGCACCAGTAGAACTTGCAGCACTTACAGTTCCATTAAGATATACGGTGTTACTAAACGTAGCAGCTTCAGCAACATTAAGAACGTCAAGATCTGTTTGACCATCTACATCTAAGTTACCATTAGCATCAATATTACCAGAGAAAGTTGCTAATTCTGCTACGTTTAAAACATCAAGATCTGTTTGACCATCTACATCTAAGTTACCATTAGCATCAATATTACCTACAAATGTAGAAATACCAGTTGCTTTAAAATGACGAGTTACAATGTCTGCGCCCATTGATGTAGCTGTTCCACCGGCACTAATAGTAACTCCACTTACAGTGAGAGTAGTCCCATCAAATAATAGATTTCCACTATCTTCTAATTCACCACCAGTTCCAGCAAGAACAACACGTCCAGAAGTTAAATCCTCAACCTTGAATGTGTTTGCTTGACCACCAGCATTGATATCAACCAGTCCAGCAAAGGTAGAGACTCCTGTGACATTTAAGTCATCAAGTTCAGTGTAACCATTTACATCAATATTCCCATTGAAATCAGCAAGACCTGCGAAGGTAGAAACACCAGCAACATTTAAATCATCAAGTTCGGTATAACCATCAACATCGATGTTTCCATTGAAATCAGTAAGACCCGCAAATGTAGATACACCAGAGATATCTAGGTTAGTTGAATCAATGAAACCAATATTATATCTTTCAGTTCCTGTTCCTACAACTCCGGTAGATTCTCTTCTTATTAATTCATACCAGGCACCAGCGTGAGCATAGTATGCAGACCCAGTTGAATGAACATGAGCAAATGCACCATGATAGGTTGATGCCGATGGAAGATTGGAGTAATTAGCATAAAGGAAGGGGATTACATTATTAGTTGCTGTCGCAACAATTCTTCCGCCATCTTGTACACTGAATACCTCAGTAGAACCATCATACAGGTTCAGAATATCTCCTGTACCACTCTGTGTGATAGCAACACCAACAGTTGTATTATTCGCACCTACTTCTAGTTTATCAACCTCAGTCAGATTAGTATTTAAGGTTGTGGTCGTCCCTTCAACTGTAAGGTTTCCAACAATATATGCATTTGCCGCAGTCAGAAGACCAACAACCCTTAAATCATCATCAATAGTAACAGTACCACCAGCAGAATCAAGTGTTAGGTTACCTGAAGTTGTATGGACCTCATTAGCATCGATTTTTACATTACCTACAGTCGCTACTCCAACAACTGTTAATGTAGTACCATCAAAGGTAAGATTTGCACTGTCTTCAAGTTCTCCACCAGCACCGGCAATAACAACACGGTTATTGGTGAGATCTTCTACGATTAAAGTATTAGCAGTAACACCACCATTAGCATCTAAAAGACCAGCAAATGTGGAAATACCAGATACATTCAATGAGGAGAATGTTCCAAAACCAGCAACCGGAGAAACACCAGTTCCGCCAACATATCTGTATCCAACAATGTAGATATTGCTTGAAGTAACACCAGAAGGAACAGAAGTTCCATTAAAGTTCAGAACACCAGAAGAATAATCAAAGAACCAAGTATCATTGGAACCAGAACCAGCAGCAGATAATTGAACACCACCAGAATTTGGATCTCCTTTATATACTTTGACAATATAATCTGCACCGAAGGATGTGTCAATCCAATTTCCAAGGATTGCAGTTGATGTATTGTTATACGTTGAATATGCTATGAACGTTCTGTTACCAGAAATCGTACTATCAGCAGTCATTCTATGACCAGAAGTTCCTGCCAGATATACCTGAACAGTAGCACCTGTTGAACCAGGTGGTGTTGCTGGAATCAGAGAACTATCTGACCATATGTTCGTTGCGGGAACAACCAATGGTGAAGGAATTGCTTCACCGAATGGTGCCTTTTTGGTGCCTGTGAGACTACTTTCATCTTCCGCAATACCAGTCTTGGATGCTACGTATCCAATTTTCTTTAAGAGAAAGTCTACCTTTTGTTCTTGTGATGCTGCCACTGTTTATACCTCTCTTATTAAGTTGCGGAGAATGACATAGCGGTGATAGAATCACCATTGTCTAATCGCCATCTGATTAGAATTCTATTGTTGCTATCGTTTGACGATGATTCAGTTCCGAATACAGAAGTAAATGTTCCGCTAGAACCACTCATATTTCCACCAGAGGCACATCCAGGTTCTGCTGATGTTGGAACACCAGACCCACGATATGCTGCGAACATACTCGCCCAACCATTTGTACCTGATAATGATGAAGTCCATGCTGAATTATCAGGTAAGCAGATCCAACATCCGCCATAAGAACCAGTCACTGCAATATTAAACTCAGAAACATTAGAACGAATCAGTTCCATCTGAAAATATTGTGCTCCACTTCTACCAGAGGAATAATTAGGACCAGCAGGAAGATAACCAGTTGAATAATTGGTTTGATCATGTCTTAACACTGCTCCTCTCACAACCGCTTCATATGCGGCAACAGCAGAGTTTGCGTTCCAGGCAGTGTAGATTGCAGTTGGGTTGTCTCCAGTCGCTCCTGCATTGACCCTATCGGCATTACCAGACCCAGTACCGAGTGAAGTAATTAAAATATTATCTTCATCAATCTTATCGGTTCGGGCAGTGGTGCCCATGATATTGAGATTTGTGCTATAACTTATTCTTTGGTTGTTATGTGAACCATAAGGAGTAGAGGAATCGTATCTTGAGAAGTGATCAGATGTGAGTGTGAGGTGTAAATCTCTAACTGTATTTGTGATTACACAGTCAACACCACTTCCAACACCAAAGTTTCTGACTGGTGGGTTTGCTCCACCGAAGTTGGTGTATGTCTTGTTTCCAGGATTTGCAAAACCAGATGTTTGACCGTCTGATGTTACAAAAGTATGATCACTATACATATCACCAGTCGCATTGGTGACCGTCATTGTATAGGTAAAGTTATTTGCTGCTGCTTGTGTGTAATGTGCGACACCAGATGAATAACTAAGAGTTGGACTACTAGGTGCAGTGACTCCACTGAATGAAATTACTGGTGCTGCAACCGTGCTTGGATCTTCATACCAGAAGACATTTGCTGTATTGTTCGACCCTTGATTAATATGTGCTTTATTATATCCATCAGGTGATGCAGCATTAATGAGTCTTGCATCATAGACTTCATAGAATAGTGAAGAAATTCCAACATTTCTTGAAGAATCTGCTGCATCCTTATCATTTGCAATTTGCAATGCATCGTATGTTCCATTATCAGACTTGACTGCATAAAGTCCGAATGAGATATTGAGTGTTGTTGTTCCGACTCCAACTGCATTAACGAAACCGGTAACTGTTCCAGAGTCACCAGGACCGTATTGAGTGATGTAATTAGTTGTAATCGTGCTATCAGTATTTCTCGTATATTGAGTTCCTGCTACTGGAGCAGAAGCACCACTATTATTAGTTGGTGTGAATCCAGCACAAAGTCTGCCGTTTCCTGCTGTTCCAGTCAAAGATAATGAAACACCACCAATATTATCTGGTTGTGCTGGAACAAGTTTTCCTAAAATATAGTTAAGTTCGTCTACCGAGTCATCAATTTTATGACTTGCTGCTGGTGTATATGCTCCTCCTCTAAAACTACCAGACGTTGGAGTACCGAGAGTTAAATTACCACCTTCTCCATGAAAATTAGTTGCTGTTACAACTCCCACATATTGTATTGCTCCCCCACCAAATGACTCCTTCCAAGGAGTTAAAAGCGTGATGGTGGTTCCAATTCCAACTCCACCTGTATCTCTTTCTGCAAACAGGTGACCATCAAAAAAATTGATTGCTAATTCGCCTTTCTGTAAAACTTCGGGACGTTTCCCAGTTACAGAAGACCTCTTTAACCTAAAAGGTGTTGCCATTTATTCGTCTCGGTATATACCAAAAAAGGAGACTTATATAAGTCTCCTTTTATTTATCCTTCTTCTTGGTTGTTATCTCCAACCAGTGATAATGCTTCTAATGCACCTTGGATTTTGAGGTATTGTTCTTTCTTTACATTGAACTGTTTTTCTAGGTCAATTAATTCTGCTCTGATCTCTGTTTCTTTTGTTTGTAGTTCTTCGAGCATCTTATCTGGGTCCATAAATCTTAAATAGTGTAGGTGACTTATTTATTTTACACTAAATACTAGAAAAAGTCAAAGATGGCATCTTCAAGAAAAATCTATAAGAGAACTGGTCTGAGGAGAGATAAGAACTTCGGAGATCTTTCAGATAGTAAGCAAGCGTTGAATAATCTTTTAGATACCCTTGTAGATACTACTGATGGTACTTTCATATCAGAAGACATAGAACCACTCCGCACCATCTTTACGACTGGATTAACTGCTGGTGAATATCAAAGTTTCATTGGAAGTTCGGTAAAACAAACTAGTCCCGATGGTAGTATTAATGCTATTACTCCTGCAATTACATATCAGAACCGTTTAGATACCTTTAGGGTTACTTCTGGAGAACCAAGATTAAATGGTGGTAATGGTCTTACTGCAAAATATTTTAACCAAGACGAAGTTGAAGATACAGATGACGTTTTTACTGGAATTACAACTGCAAATGGTGGAGCAATACCAAGTGATACATTCTGGGAATCGGGACAGTTTGATTATACTGGAAAAATTCACCCACAATCAGTAAGTGCTGCTGGTGGAGTGCAATGGGAAGGTTTCTTCGTTCCAACACGAACCGGTGTATATAGTTTTAATGTAAGCAGCACTTTAGCATTCACTATTGATTTTGAAACAGAAGGATATACTTCTGGTGTCGGCACATACACTGAATATGCTAGAATTGGTTTAACCACAACAATTTCTGGCAGTACTACTTCAGGAAGTAATACAGTTACAATTCCAGTTGCAAACGTAGTTAATGTTGGAACTGGCATGACAGTGACTGCATCATCAAATAATAGAATCGTATTAGGATCCAAGGTAACTGATGTTAGTAGATCTACAGGTGCGATTACACTTGAAAATGCAGATGGTAATTCTATTAATACATCAGGGACTACTAATGTATCATTTGGAAGAACTCTAGGAGAAGGTTCAACTATAAGTTATTCAACGTATATACTGGAAAGGTCTAGAAAATATAGAGTCAGATTTAGAGTTTTTGCGCCTCCTGATACAACAAGTCTTAGAGGAGTTCTTAGATCAATTAATTTCGGATTCACCCAACCGGGATCAAACGGAATACCCCTACGCTATAATAATCTTTATTCTTTAGATTATGATTTTAGTGAAGTAGTAAAAGGTAATATTAATAAGTTTTTAGAGGAATCTATACTGCTTGGTGGTAATAAAGAAGATGGTGGGGAAAGAATCGGTGGATTGACTTCAACAGACTATGTAAAAGTATTAACAAACAAAAAAGTTGATATTAAGTATATACCTAAAGAATCATTATCTCAAATTGAAAGAAAAACAGTGGAAAGTGTATCTTGGAGTGCAGGCACTAAAATTTTATCAATAGGTGATACAACAAACGTTGAAGTTGGTAACTATGTATTTGCTGCAACGACTGGATTAACAGGTAACGCAAACACACCAGTTCGTGTTGTTCAGATTATTACCAATTCATTCATCGTAATTGATACCGTAACAACAGGTTCTGGTTCTGGTGTTAGACTTAGATTTGTAGATCATCGTGGTTTTGTGAAAAGAGTCACAGCAAGTAGTAGTAGTGGAACTATGACCATTACTTCACCTGGAAATACTGTTGGATTAAAGAGTAAGCAAATTGCAATTTGGAATAATTCTGAAGCATATACCAGAATTACTACTAATGGTTCATCCGATCAAGTACTTATTACTCCTGCCGAAACATTTGATTCAAGAGGACCCAATAGTAATAATTTCACTCTTTCAGATTCAGTATTTTCTAATGCAACACAGGGAACTGAATGGGGAACATTTTTGAGAACTTATGGTGTATGGTATGAACCAGGAAATGTCGAAACAACAGGACAAACATATTCAACAACATATACATTGAATATTAAATCTCCTGGTGATTACACTTTAGAACATTCTGGAGACGATGTTGGAACTATAACTTTTGATGGTACTACTGTTGCCACAATACCACAAGCAACACCAAGTTATAGACCATATCAAACAAGTCAAACAACTACTATATCAAATGTTACTGCCGGAACTCATACAATAGTTGCTAGTATTAGTAATACATCGTTGCCGGGATTCGATAATTGGAATCAGAATCCTGCAGGTATAGCTTGGAGACTTACACGAAATAATAGTGTAAATAGTTTTACTACTAGAAGGGTTTATTTTTACGAATCTAGAGGTCTGATTGATACAGCACTGGCTGCATTCTGTCCAGCAAATGAAACTAGATGTGTGCTTGTTACGGAAGCAGCAGTTGCAGGTTCTAATGTACTTACAGTTTCTGATACCAATAACTTAACAAATACAACAATTCAAGGATTCCCATTTGCTGATAATACCACAATTACATCAGTTTCTGGAAATACAATTACACTCTCCTCAGTAGCACAAAAAAATATTGTTGCTGGTTCCAATTTCACTGCTACTAGTTCTACTGAAGACAAATCACTCTGCTGCCCCCCAACAGATACTTCACCACCATTCAATCCAACAGAAGAGGGATTAGAGACCATTTCCGGTGGTGCAGACAGTTTAAGGATTAAGGGTGGAAATCTTATATTTGATAATCTTACGGCAACAGTCAATACAAGTAATATTACCGCACTTACACCAGGATCAACTAATACTTCATCTACAAATATTCAGTTAAAATGTGGTGATGGAGTTGTATATGATGTATTATGTCGATAATTCCAAAAAAGGTTCTGAGTTGATTTTTACCCAGAGATTTTTTCCGACCTTTTTTGGAATTAAAAGTTGATTTTAGTTTGGAGTCATTAACAAATAGTATGTCTCGCCATTGACTACGATTGGAACCTTATGGGTAAATGTTTCTGCCGTAACATCATTATCTATATCACTAAATGATGTTGCATTAACAGTTATTCCATCAATCTTAATTTCATCACCGAATAAAAGTTCTCCTATTGTAACTTCATCAGCATTGGTTTCAAGGAAATCTCCAGCAACAGTCCAAGGATTATTATCAGCAGAGAATGCACGAGTTCCACCGATGAAAATACCTGGAGAAATCGCAGTCGTAGAATTAACATTATTATTATTACTGTTAAAATTACCAGGGTCAAATAAATTTACGGTCCCTTCAAACTTGATTTCTGTATCTACAGTTGTGCTATTTGCTCCCTTGTACTTCTTAGTGATAAAATAATTTGAATTTTCTATTTTGGTTTGTGTGGAATCAAATACACCATTGATTGAAGTATTTAAATATGAACCAAAAGTGGATTTATCTTGGATCTCTGGTCTTATAAAGTTCTCTAAATTTAGTCTCGTTACTGGTTCATCTTTGATGAAGTTAAAATGACTTGATGCAAGATCAAGAGACTCAATAGGATCAACATCAATATTAACTGTACTTATACCACTAACACTAGGAGTAGAAGATAATTTAAATTTACTCAAACCATCAGAATCACAAACAAAGTACTTAGTTCCAACAGTTAATGTTGTTGAACCTACATCTACAGATTGACTTACAGTAACAACATCATCATTTGTGTATACATTGTCTGTATTTGATGCATATGTTACCGTAGAACTTGAAACATTGTCTCCAGAACCAGTGTATACACAGTTGGGTTTTCTATATGAAACATTGGTGCCCCCTGCCCCTATCAAAATAGAAGGATAACTACCATTGAAAATTGTTGAACCTGTTCCAGTAACGCCAGCAACTGTGACTAATCCTCCAGGGTAAGTATGATATGGAGTTGTTAGTTCTACTGTAATTAAACTGGTATTTGATAAACCAGTATCGGGTATAGAACTGATCGCAGATACACCAATAACCTTATCAGTGGTAAAAATAAACTCGTCTGTAGTTTTATTGAAAGAATTAAATGGAAGACGAGAAGTATTCCTCAGATTATTCTGAATAATTCTTAAGTCTTGGGCAAGTCCAACTCCACCCAAATTACTCAGAGCAAGTGTATCATTTGCATGTTCTAAAAAATTTAGATCTTGTCTATAACCTTGATTTGCTATTGCCATTGTACTTTAATCTATGCTAATTGACCAACCTTTGGATCTTAAAATAACAACAAATTCTAAAGCAAGTTCACTTTGGGGTCCACAACCACGGAGATTGATGGTAACACCTCCACGGTTTACAGACTGCCAATTTGTATATAGATCTTCAAATATTTGCTCCATTGACTGTTCAGTCAGAGGATTATCAGACAAATCAATAACTCTGATTAAATATAAATTTGTAAATGATCCGAGTGTATAGTATTTAAATTGGTTATTGTATGCTGTAAAATATCGTAACTTTGGACAATCAGATAAGTCTGGTATTTTTGCATTTCCTATTTGACCGATTAAATTGTCTTGTATATAAAGATCAGTTAATTGCGGCAGATTATTAAATTCTCCAATATCTATTAATTGATTACTTTGAAACTGCAACTGTGTTAGACTTGGTAAATTTTGATAAGTTGGTATTATACCATTAAGATTATTGTTACTAAAATTTGCAGAACTAATTTTTGGACTAGCAGTTAGATTTGGTGGTGATCCTTCAAATGCATTATTTGGTATATAAATGCTTGTTAAGTTTGGGTTACTTTGGAAATTTGGAATACCACCAGTAGTTCTACCATAAGAACGATACCAGAAAGAAGAAAGATTTACTAAATCTGAGAGAGCATTGAAATCAATAGGAGCAGTTAATAGACTGCCGGAATCGATAGAAAGAGTACTCAGTTTGGTTGCATACTGGAAAGTATTTCTTGGAATTACATAAGTTTCATCACCATTTGGTGCTCCACCTTTGATGTTAGTGTATCTCAGATCTAGAGAAGTTAGACTAGGGTTTGTGAATACTGGAAATCTACTTCCAACTATACCACTAGCAGCATACAGATTTAAGGTTGTCAGATTAACACAATTATCAAACACATAAGTTTTATTGTTCGGCAAGTCAACCAGTGGTCCAAGACCTCTACCATATGATCCATTGAATGTTTCTAGTGAAGATTTTCCTTGAACTCCAGTTGGGAATGACAGTCCCGTACCACTTATATTAATTGACTTAATTACAACATTGTTTATTGCAATAGCAAAAGCACCAGATAAGTAATAGTTACCACTAAGATTGAGAGTGGTTAGATTTGTTAATTGAGTGACGTTAAATGTATTACCAGTTCCTGATGCAGATGTATCAATTGATCTAAAATCATTTGATTGAGTATTATAAGACTCAACGCTGTTAGGGACATTAGGAAGTACACTACTGCCTACAGAGTCAGGATGGAACGCCACTCCACCACCTCTACCAATATCAAATACAATTAACTGTGGGAATCTATTCGCAAATATATTTTGTGTGATTGAACCACTGAATGTTCCCTCAAGGTAAATCTGAGTAAGTGTAGTTGGAATTTTATCTAAAACAGTTCCAGTTGTCTGACTAGTCCCATTATAGGAAGTGTTCTGTAACCTTCTTTCACTTTCAGTCTCGCTCAAATAGAATGGGTTTCTTCTCAATAGTAATGTTGAAACATTTGGTGCAACAAAATTTAAGTCTGGAAAATTTCTTAAATTATTATAGGAGAAATCTATGTAATCCGCATTAGCAAACTTGACTGATGGTAACTCACTGATGTTTGCTGAAGATAATATTATTTTCTTAATATTGTCTGGGTTATAATAGAATTGTATAAATCTTTCTCTAGAGACAGAAGATCTATAAGATATTGATGATGAAATAGCACCTATATTTGCATAATTTGAATATGCATTTACATTTCCTGTCTCGACAATCTTCCAACTTGCAGCGGTGTTATTAATCAACTGCGTCAATTCAATAGTTGCATCTAAACTTCTAAAGAATCCCTTGAATACAACAGGGATACCCTTCATAGCATAGAAATTGATGGTGGTATTATTAAGAGTTGCCTGAATTTCATGTGTAGGAAACTCTGATTCAAACTCTTTTATTTGTGGGACAATAGATGTCTGTAATCTTGGACCAGTTACTGCAGGTGATGCAGTTTCTTGTGTTCCAAATTCTAATTCTCCACCACTTACAATTTTAATTCTTGCACCATAAGAAATCTTTGCCCTCCCCTGAATAATAGGGTCTGGGTTGGTTGCTCTGGGATCAGAAGAACTCCAAGCACTAATTCTTGACGTTGATATATCTGCAAACTTAACTGATGCTCCGCTACCGATTCCATCCATGTAACGATATCGTATTGCACTTCCACTTAGAGCACCATTAATCTTTAAATTACCAAATAATGAACTCTCTGTTCCTGCTCTAGCTGATACTAATGAACTAAAAACTGAACTATCTCTACTGAATCTATCTAAAGTTTCATGTAAAGGTTCAGTTAATCTTGAAAAACTACGCCAGTCTGATAGTTGAGCACCAGCAGCTGCTGATCCAAAAATAATTTCAAGATCATTTGGAGGTAAATTGATGTTGTTTAGAGCTATAAATTTATCTCTAACGTCAGCAAATACCCTATTAACATCGAGACCAAATAATTTTGGATTCTTAAGTGCCATATCTAATCCTTATAGTGCTATTTAGTTCTTAACAAACATTGAGTCGGGCAGACTGCTACTAAAATTAGATGTATATTTTGCAACACCTTGATAGATTCTATAGTCTTGGAATTTTGTTGTATTCCATGCATTTAGATTTCCAATACCTGAATTGGCATCTTGTGGTGCAGTACAGAAAAGTGGTCCAGTATAATCCCAAGTTTGATTCACACCCGGTGTTCCAGCATAAACTGCAGTCCTATTGACTCCATCAATGTATAATTTAAGATTACTATCTCCATTCCCATTTCTGACCACAGCTATATGATGCCAGGTATTTGCAGAAAAAACATTTGATGAAGTATGAGCAGTGCAAGTTCCTGCTGGGGGTGCAGTGAAGTAAAGTCCATAATCTGGACTATTAGAAAAATTAGTACCAGTGATTAGTACTTTAAAACCTTTATCAACATCATCGGTATGGAAAAATAAAGCAAGTGTTGGGTCATCAGAACTTGGGTTTACAGATGTTGCAAACGTTGGAATATACACCCAAGTCTCAAGTGTATAGTTAGCACTTCCAAATGCTTGAACGTCTCTTACTGATGCTGAAGTTGGGTCTTCAGAAGCAAACCAACCAGAGTTACCACCAGTTCTAACACCCAACTCTAATGAACTATCATAGTGTGACCACTTTTTGACTGTGTGATTGAAAATTGGTTTATTTGCTCCTCGGGGGATGAATACTGGACTTGAAGTACCAGTTTTGTTGATGAGAGATGCAACATTTCTATAACCGTGCTCTGATAAACCACTGTATGCAACTTTCAAATACTGAGCATTAGAATCTGCACGAGGTTGCCATATAGTTCCACTTGAAAGTGAAGAAACTCCACCGCCAAGACCAGTAGAACCCGCAGTGGGTTGTTGCTTTACGTGAAAATTACTGAGCATGATTAGCTAGAGCACCGAATATTTGAAATGCATTTGTTCCAGTCTTTATAAGTGTAAAAGAATAATTATCATATCCAGTACCTGCTCTGGTTTGAGGATCCGCACCACCCTGCCAGTATATATTGTTCAATAAATTTGCACTCCCATCAATTGTAAAAGTATACAGGAAATGTACCCCTGCATTAATGAACATTGAAAATGCTAGTGAGTTTCCAACATCCATTACATCATCGATATCAACGCCTGTAGAACCAGTTAGATTGATTGCAAAAGGAGCACTTGGTGCTCCAGTCACCATAAGCAAATTTCCATCAGTGATGAGATTATGTGTGTATATGGAAGCACTTAATACATCAGGTAAAATTTTTACTCTTTCAATCAGTGGCGAAAGAAACTTCAATGATTGACCAGACAGCACCAAACTGTCAGAGTCAGTGAACTCCTGAATCTGATTTGCACTAGCATTAATTATGAGGGGTCTACGGTCTGCCATTATAACCTAAGTTTTCTTTTATTTATTATTGTTCTTTGTAGTTCAATGTTGCTTCAATCTCTCCACTACCAGCAGAAATTTTCTTAGCAACCAAAAATGTTGATTCGATGTTATTATTGTCTGGTGTAATTACATTACGATCTTGTCCAAAGATTTTAGACATATCAACTTCAAGAGTCTGATCTTCACCAATGAATAATGTATCTATAATTGTAGTTGGTCTCAAGTTCTGCTCATTTTGAACATCAATTAGAGCAGATGATAATCTAGTGACCTCAGTAAAGTTGGTTGGTGGTGCTCCAGTTACGTCTGCTTGTCCACCAGCATTAGTGATCGCAGTGTTTTCACCGAATGCAAAGAACTTAGGCGAGATTGTTCTATGAAATCCACCTGATGTTTCTTTGATTGAAATGTTATTAACTGTAGCATTATCGCCCAATTTAGCAAAGAAATATAATGGGAATGGATCAAAGTTAAACAGTTTCTGTCTGATTGGATTACCAGTTGCTGTAATTTTAATTGGCCTAATTTCAACAGAGAAATCGGAGGATGGATTGGAGAGAGTCTCACTAATCTGAACGAAACTGAATATACTTCCATCAGCATCACTATATGATTGAACCTCTCCAATATATTTTGCTGATGATGCTGATGCAGAGTCTGATAACTTAACTTGACCACCATCAAAATTAATACCTGTGGGGAATAATCCTGGTTTTAATAAGTAAATTCTCCCTAGAGGATCAGGATTGGTTCCATTTGGTGGTAAAAAGTTAACTTCATTCAAAGCACTGATCGGAGTTGAATCAAGAACTTCAACAACTACCCTAGAACATGTTCCACTATCATTACCCGATGGTCTAGGAATTCTTGAATCAATACCACCTCTAATTGGTCTAAAGATTCCACCGTCAAAGACTTCACCTTGTCTAACACCAATTTCATCTCTAGAAACCCGAGAGTGAGTGTGCTCCATAAAGACAACTTCTGGATTTACACCCTTTGTTTTTAGAATAGTTGTTGTTCCTACTCCGGGTTTATTGAATCCCGATAATTCATTGCCATTTATTACGGGTTCATAATTCGTTATACCAAGTGTAAAGTCTGCATAATGTGAATATAAATCTCTAGTATCGGGATTTAAGTATTGAAATTCAATCTTATTTCCAGTAAACTTAAAATTACTAGCAACATAATGATTATCCTGACTGCTCAAACGAACTGGATGTGGATAGTTTGGAACTGTAGGACCAGATGCTAAAGTAGTTGTAATTCCTAAAACATTATCCTTCACAAGAACATCATAATTCAAAGTTGATAACGTTGGATACCCATCGGAACCTGAATAACCTTTGATGGTTGCAGTTGTAAATGATTTTCCACTTCCCACAGGAGTATCATCTTCAAGTTCAGTAATGTATGCATTCCAAATACTTGGAGTAATAATCTTTGAATTTAGATCAGATGATTGGAAGTAAGTATCATTAACTGCTGTAAGAGTATTTTGACCTGTCAATCTAACTTGAACCTCTGGACCAGTAGTAGTTGCAGCGATACCAGGAGTATATACATGTGCAAATCCAGGACATGCTCTACACTTTGCAACCTCAACTTTTGCTAAAGAATCACTGGTGATATTCAGAGTGGTTGGAATGATTAATTTTTTGTTTTTAATTTCTATTCCAACACTATTCAGTATGAAGTTTTTTGGTGTGATTCCAAGTAAAGATCTGGATGAAATACTATTAATTGCTTTTATTTTGGAACTGGCAGAGAATATCCGAGTAGTTCCTTCATCACCACCATCAATATAGTACGAAGCACCATACTTATAAAGGAATACCGGTTCTTTAAGAAGTTCTGTATTGGTTATGTCTATTGAATAAGTTAATCTGAAGAATGAGTCTTCTAAACAAGGAGAACCAACTGAGTTTTCAATCACAAATGTATGAATCTTTACCCATCGTGCTTCACCAACACCAGCAGGAATATAAGCGTAGAATCTAGCACCAATAGCACCATACCAACCGAACTCAATCTTGTACATAGTAACACGTTCAGGTTGAATATTATATCCTGATGGTCCGTTACCATTCAATTGATCGTGATTAAATTTATCAGAAGGAACTTCAATAGTGTGATATGACTTACCATTATATGGATCACCAGTAGGTTCAAATTTTTGATCTAAGTTAGTCAATCCACTTCTTTTTAATGCAGATTCAGGAAGAGGTATCGTGCTTCTACGAATAATAGAAAGATTGCCTGTGTTAATTTTAAATATGTATTGGTCTGTTGGGTTCTTGATACCCCACTCCATCACAGCACCTGGTTGTGGTTCGACAGACGCTCTTAAACCAAAAGTAAATCCACTGATACGACCAGGTTGATATCTGAATACTCTTCTTGATTGGAGATAGGAATATTTTTTAGATCCACCACTGTATCCAGGACGAGTAGTAGTAGAAGTATATGGTGCTCCTATTAGACCCAATGCATTAATTTTACCAAAGTTAAATGTAACACTTGGGCTTACTGCATCTACAAGAACACCGGCAGAGATATCTCTCCAAGTATCAGTCCAGGTGTCAATTGCTGCAAATGAATCACTAATACCTATTGCATATATAACATCACTATTTGAAACATATACTTTTGCTGGATCAAGAAATTTGTTCTTCCAATCACTAGGATAACCTTGAGATGCTCCCGATCCAGTATTATAGTAATTGTATAGTCTGTTTCCCAATTGAATAAACTTCAAATAAAATCCAAATAAAGTCGGATTATAAAATCCAATATCATCAAATGAAGCATTGAATGGATATGAGTATGGTACTGGAAATGCTTCTAATTTAATTGCAGATTCTTGTACTTCTTCACTTCTGCTAGCATTATATCTGTTACCATAAATTGCATTTGATCTTGTATCCCAACTCGCAAAACTATTTCCACTATTGAAAGTAAAGAATTCAAACTCATCATTGTTCAAACCATATGATGATACATTAGAGAATAAACTTAATTGAGTTTCTGCACGGGGAATACCAAGCAGAGATGAACTTACTTCACTAGTTTCTTGGAATTGCTCCTCAATCCTAAAAACATTATCTGATTTTTGAAGTTGAAGAGTTGCTTTCCTAATCCCTATCGTATTGGTTGTAATACCAGACAAAATACTAGCGTCAACATTGTTTGACAACTGCATATAAGATGGAAAAACTTTTGATACAAAAGTTCCATCTGGAATACCAACACCCTCTACTTTATCATTGACTGCAACTTTATTGTTGAGAATATCATCAAGAAAATATAATTTATTTCTTTCGTCTGAACCCTGATCGGTCTTTGTCTTAACATCAAGGAAAGGAAATTGTGTAAACTGTATATCAGATACACCCAGACCAACATCTACAAAATTACCATTAAGAGAACTACCAGTGGCGAGAGCAACAGTTGTTCCAAAACCAACAGCAGATCCACCATGCTGTAATACACTTGCAGCATTGATACGAACATCAAAGTTCGTATTATATGTAACTGTTGAAAATGTTCCAACAGAATTAAAAATTAATCTACCAAATGCACTTGCTGTTTCTTTTGGAAATACAATAGATGTAGATCTTTCTGCCGTAGTATCTAAAGCAAAAAACTGATCAGCCTCTGTAACCAGAGGGTTTCCAAACTCGTCTTTTAATATTTCTCCGTTTGCTATATTGTATAGAAAATCTTCGTTATTAGGTATAACGCTGACTGGACGTTTGTCATCGCCCAGTCTTATATCCTTTCCCCCATTTGCCATCGATCACTGCTCCTCCCAAGTAAGACTTGCTGATACATTTGCTCTTGCCGTAGGTGTAGTTGCTGATGGAGAGAATACATTGTCCGCCAAATAATTCTTCTGAGTAGAACCACACAGATACAGACTGTCTACAACATTAGTTAGGGGGAATGAAAGATACTCTTTATTGTAGTCAAAGTATGGTGATAGATCATAGTTCTCACCCGATGCAGGAATGTATAGACTCGCTACAATCGTTCCAGTTTTCGGTATCGGTGACCTAAGTTGCGGAGCAACCTTAATGGAAGACAGTTGAGCAAGTGTAAATGATGCAGGTTCAGTAGCAGTTGCATTTCCTTCTGGGTCTGCATCTTCTTCTCTGATGAATGGTTCTGTAGCGTTCAGAACAATAGAATCAGAATTTGCATTCAGTGCATAGAAGTAGTAGTCATCAGTATCAATATTCTTGGTTCTATCCTTTCCTCTGTTCTCTAGATAACCAAGAACCGAGATTGGTTTACCGGTAGCATCAGTTTCAAAACGTCCTCTGAAGTATCCATAAGCACCACCACCAATGTCTCTGATGTATTCAGCAGAAGAAGGAACAGATCCTGAACTTGCATCAGTAGTAACACTGAATACTAATGTACTTCCACTTGTTCCACTGCGAAGTGTGACTGGTCTGCTGTAATCACCAGAGATTGCTCCGCCAAAAGGTGTTCCTCCAGGTGCATTACCATCAAAGATTGGGTCAGTGGTGCGAGGATACACCTTAACAGCAGTGTTGTTGTCCAGGGAACAAGTGAATGCTAATGATTCTTTCCTGATTCTGATTTCAGTTCCAGCACTTAATCCGTGAGCAGAACCTGTAGTTGCAGTGATAGTACCAGTTGCTGAATTATATGCGACTGCTGTGATTGCATACTTAGTGCTAGTATTCAACGAGGCAATTGCGTTTGCAAGGTCGCTGCTACTAGGAACAAATGTATGTGCTCCAGTATATGTGTTGAGGGGAACTGCAACAGGAGTTGGTTTACCTCTCTTACCAATGTTAATCTCAGAACTTAATATTGGAAGTGATAAAGATGGTTTTACTATTACAGAGTTTGTCTGGAAGATTGGTGTCTTCAGAAGATCAACCTTAATAACAGCATCAGAACCAGTAGAAAGTCTAGTAGGATATACCTGAGTTCTATTTCTTACATTTCTACCTGTGCTGCTTTGGATAAAGTCTCTACACTTGATACCAACCAGTGGTGTTACACGGTTAGGAATAATAGTAATACCATTTGGATGACTAGTAGAATTCAAAGGAGAGTTGAGATGCAACCTACTGTTGGTGGTATTTACATACGTGATTTCAATATTCTGGTCCAGTGGATCAGATGTAATAATCTTAGCGCCAATGTAATAAGCAGTAGATAAACCTGATGTGGAACCAGCACCGATATATGGATCTGCAACAACAGTTGCTTGAGAAACATTTGCTTGTGTGGTTCCACTTCCAACTGTGAACTTTCTCTTCAATCCATATACTTCTTCTTCTTGTGGGGTTCCGTGACTGAATAGTTTGACGGTTCCACGATCACCACCATCAATGTAGTATGAGGCACCATACTTAACAATATGTTCTGATGCAGATCCATATCCAAACGCTGAGTTTTTTCTTAGAGTATTAGTATAACCATATCTATTTTCGTTACCTCCACCATAAACCATATACGTAATGGGAAGGGTCGCATTGCCCAGTGAGGAGACCTTCAACTGGTTTGATGCCCGGAGATGATGAACTCTAACCCAACGTGCTTCTCCATTGCTTACAGGCACATACGCGAGGAACAGAGCACCAACAGCACCATACCATGAGAACTCAACCTTGTACATGGTAACCTTGTCGAATTCAAGGTCCCAGATACTAATATCAGTTAGTATTTCTCCAGTATTTGCATCTAGGACAGGATCACCAGGTCTATTAGATGCAACACTATCACTGAAAATTAAATTCTTTGTTTCGTTATCTAATCGGTCACCACTAAATCTAGTTCTAGGGACACGATATTCATAGACACCCCAATATTGGATATCAACGTTCTGGTTAACCCACTTATTGTAGTAATCGTTAACATTATCAATCTCCTGTTTGAGAGTTGATGACTCTCCTACTGGACGATCAGTCTTAATATATCCCTCATTAGTACTATCAGCATTAGTATACTGATATGGGAACATACCAGTTGCTTCTACAGTACTATACTTATTCTTTCCGCTAACTAAATTATTAGCAATTGGTTGGACAAATGGAACTGGAGTACAAATCTTATGTGATGTAAGACCTGTACCATTAGTCAGTCCGGATACAGCATTGCCGTTTAAGTCTATAAGTGAAGCAGTACTGATACCGGTGATAGTGTTAACACCAACTGCACCAATTTTGTAAATCTTCTCATCAGTCAGTCCAGCAATTGCAGATCCATTGGAACCTTTATCATAAGAAACATACTGACCAGTTGAAAGACCAACAACATATGCACCACTACTAGGTGCATAGAATGTCTGAACGGTTGAGACACCAACATTAACTGTGAATTGATTTGCTCCATCAACTCTTACAACATTATATCCAGTTGTTCTTTGTGGATAATACTTTGGTGATGCACTATACTGACAGGTCATTGCGATACCAGTCAAGGTAATGAACTTACCATTCTTATATCCGTGCTCATTCCCGGTTGTGATTGTCATCAAACCGGTCCCGATATTATATACTGCGTTTGTAATTGAGTTGGCAAGACCAACCATGCTAATTACATTAGCATCATATACTGATGAAATTCCTACTTCATGCTTTGGTTGTAATAATGACTCATCATAGACACCAGCGTGTGTCATTATCAAGTTATCACGAAGGATAACCAGATCACCCAATTTACGGTTAGTATATCCGGTAGGTACAGAAGTAGCACCAGCACCAACAGATTCAGATGCTCTTGCTTCCAGAGGATCGTATGGATTTGTTACACCATAATCCTGTGTTTGTTCACCTGATGCACTACCAAATGTAACAGGATTAACAAAAGTATTTGCTTGTGATCTTCTTACGACACTGAAGTTATCTCCGGTTCCATTATTTCTCGTCTCCCAATAGTATCCATCGTAATTATCAAAGATACCATACTTACGAACTGCCGGGTTAAAGACATCAATACCATTAGTATCCAGAAGTGTGGTCTTAACACCAAACGTAGCAGAAGATACACGACCAGGTTGATATCTAAAGAATCTCTTGGATGTTAAAATAGCAGACTTATTAGGTGGTGCCTCAACCAATGCTCCAGATTCCTCAGGAACATGAGTTAAACCCCAACCAAATGTTCCAATCCCAGTGTATCCTGTTGAACCTACAGTAGCAAACTGTTCTGGTGTTGCTGTCCATTCCGTAGGGTTGACATCATAGGTGTTAACATCAGCAAAGATACCAAGAGCAACCTCAGATCTAGGAATACCCAGAAGTGATAGTGCAACTTCCGACTGAATCTTATTTTGTTCAGCAACAGGAATAGTTGACTGGTCACTTGCTATAACAACAGGGATAGATTTATCTGATTTTTGTTGACCAGGAGGGACCGGAGCGGTTCTACCTACAACGGTTACCGCTGAATTAGCATTTACGTTTGTATTGTCTGGCATGGATTAGATTACTCCGACTCTTCCTTTGGCGATTACGAATTGCTTCCTTATACTTATATATCCATTCACCGTACCTGGTATTTCTCCACCATTAGTTTCTGAGGTGGTTGTAAATCCAACTAATCTAAGTTGTTTTTCATCAGCACTGATACTTTGCTTCTGTTGAACGGTAAGAGTCTTAGAGGAAAGACTTGGTGATACCTGGTGACTCACTAGTTTAACAATGTCTCCAACAGCAATTTTAGCAAAGTGATCTGCATCAGAAAGTGTAACTCTGTACTCAGTTGTACCAGCTCCAACAGTACTGATACCACTCTTATACCAAGCACCTGTTTGAATACCAATATTAGTACTCATACCAACTGGTATGTCTTGGAATTCAACACCAACAATACTATATCCAAGCTGTTTATTTGAGACATTAGCAAGTGTTGCGGCTTGAGACTGAACCAACTTGGTTTGGATATAACCTTGCTCTCTACCTTGAAGACCAGGTTCTTGATCATCTGTATGAATTTCAAAGTCAAGGAACTTCGTTCCGAGTGATTCACCTGTTAGGGTAGAACCTGTACCGATCATAGTTCCGATACCAGCAGTGATGGTGACCTTACTGGAACTAATGTCCTTGGGTTCTCCATCTTCAATATACTGAAGCACAGGACCAAAGAAGTCTGAAGATGTATCAACTGTAACATTGATACCGTTGAAGTCACTATCAAAGATATCTGGTGATGGAATGAACTCATCAGCAGGTCCGAGTATAATATTATCAGTGGTTGTGATCTTACCAGTTGCGAATGTCTTGAGTCCGCGACCACAGTTGCGAATGATATTACCACCAACAACAACTACAGAAGAAGCAGATACATCAACAGCACCAGGATAGTTCTCAAAGAGACAGTCATTGATTCTAAGACTTGTAGTCTCTGATGCATTAAGTGGTTCGTATGGATATCTATCAGTCATTGAACCATCAACGAATGTTGAGTTTTCAATGGATACTCTGGTGCTATCCTTAATAGTCATACCATGCATTGAACTATTACGAAGTTCAATGCCCCTTATGAGTCCAGATATTAATCCTTTCAGATATACCATATAAGAATCATCGTTTGCTGTATCAGGGAATCTATACTGATTAGTATTGTTACCATCAATTGTAAAATCACTAAATGTAATATCTTTAGAGATGCCCGCAGTAATACCGATGAATATATTATCATTTTGAAGAGCATTTCCTGCTCCATCAGTTTCATCATTCGCAAAGTACTGTTGTTTCAGAACTGAATTCTTTCCTACACCAGTAATAGTGAAATTGGATGGAACGATAAGTTTCTCTGCAAGGAATGTTCCGCTTGGAAGTTCAAGGTAACTACCACCTCTTGCGACAATATCATCCATTGCTTGAGTAAGTGCATAAGTATTCTCGTGAACGACTTTCAGAGAGGTGGTAGTTCCAAATCCAACAGCATTGTTGAAATCATATGCTCTGTTGACTGTGATGCTACTATTACCAATGGATACAATCTCGTCTATTGACCATCCCCTTCTCTTACCTTCTGTTCCGATGGCAGGGAAGTGAATTTGATCTTCATCATACTCGTTCTTAACAGTGTTCTGACTCCAGGCAGTCTGATCATAAACACCGAAGTCCTTATAATTAATGCCGCTTGTATTAGATCCAAGTTCTTTAGGTCCAAGAATAGCAACTAACTTTGCGTCATTGATATCAGCAGCATCACCATCAGCAGATTCTTGACGGTAGATCAGGATACCATTAGAAATTCCATTAGTTCTATTCAGTGTGAGTGTAATATGTTCCAGATCATTGAAGTTATCAATACTAGTATGACCGACACCTGCCTTTGGACTGAGTTGCGTACCAATACCAACATCACCAGTTCTCAGATTGAACTGAGCAGACCAGTAACGATACCTTCTATTAGTAGCACTTGATCCAATCTTGGTGAATCCTGGAATAGTTGTGTAAGGTCCAACCGTCACGGGAGAAGTAGAAAGTCCGACACCGAACAACTTAACTTTCTGTCCAGTTGAGAATGTAGAAGTACTGACTCCAGTAATTTGCAGTTTGCCACCTACAGTAGCACCAATTCCAGTGTGGACTAGTCCATCATTACTGACTCCATAACTGGAAAGTCTGTAGAGTGGAAGAACATTAATATCAACTAAATCATAACCCGTTCCTGCATTGTTAACTTTCAGGATACGGTTTCTCTCGAAGGTTGTTTCCTCAGTTTTGGTATTAGGAAGATCACTTAACTTGAAGTTCTCGTAGACGTTAGCACGAATTGTTCCATTAACATCCAGTTCAAATTGTGGATTAGCAGTCTTGATACCAACATTTTGAGTAGACTTCTTAACAATCAGAGATGGATTTGCATCAGAACCAACCTGGAAGGATGGATTTGATTGAGCGTTACCCTGTAACTGCAGTTTAACCGCAGTAATACCATCAACTGTATCAGTGTTAGTGATCTTATTGGTAAAGTTAACTGGTCCTCTAAACTCGGAAGGCAGGTTTCTGTTAGGACCACCGCCAACACGCAGAGTGTTTCTTACATACAGGTCATCAAAGATACCGGTGAAGTCATTACCAACCTCACTGATGTATCTCTCAAGTGGTTTGATTCTTCCATCCCATGTGAAGAACTCACCACGGTCGTTCATACCAGAGAAGAATGTGACTCCACCTTTCTTCTCACAATAAACAGATAACAGTTCTTCTTCTCTCGTAAGAGTTCTTTGAATTCTCTGTGGAAGTGCAGTTGAATAGTTACCAGGACCATAACCAATATACTCAAAGGTGTGACCAGAAGCACGGATGCTAGAGAATCTACGAACCTCAGAAGGGATGATCTTGATTTGTTGGACAACAGAACCCAAACTTTGTGCTGTAGATGTTGTACCCATCACACCTCTGATAACAGTCAAAGCAACACTACCACCAGAAGGTGCAGCGACAGCAGTGACCCTCATAATTTCATCATTGATTTGAATAAAATCACCTGTGGAAATTGACTTCGGATCATCGTCATCAACTAACACAGTATTTGTTATGTTAGTAATATTATTACTAAGAGTTGAAAGATATCTGTCTTGGAAGTTAAGTAAACTTCCAGCAACTTTTTCAGTTTGCAGTGAAGTATCTTGACCTTGTGCTCCAATAGCATACTTGAATATAGACTCCCGCAGTCCAGGAGCAGCACTAATACCAGGATTCACTCTAATTGTAAACTTATTATCAGCAGTAACTCCTTGAACAATAAAATCTTTATTGAAAGCAGTCTCTGATGCAGCATCAGAATTCTCAAGTTCGATCCTAATTTTGTTACCAACTGCTAATCCATGATACGGTGCTGTAGTTGTTACCGTAACAATTCCTACTAGAGTGGTCGCTGCAGTTCCAACGATGGTATCAGCACTAAGCATCTTACTACCCAGAACTGCGATACCATTAGATGTAGTATGAACACCTGGAGATGGATTACCATTTAGTATTCTGATTACATTTGGAGAAGTTGAATCATTACTAAAACGATATACACCATTAAATCCACTTGTCTTTCTATCATTTATGGTTCCAATACCAATAAATTGAATAACACTATCTTGCTCTTGAGTAACACTATCGATCGTGTAAGCAGCAAGATTAGTAGCAGTACCACCTGCAACAGTGACTGTAAGTCCAGATCCAACCTTATAATTGCTACCACCATTAACAATAGTAAGTGATGTGATAGATCCACCAGCACCAACTACAACATCTGCTGTTGCATCAGCACCATACACAGTATTCTTTCCAGGGTTCAGTGCTACGTTATAAAGTTTATCTCCATTAGATCCATATCCAGCACCAGCATTCACCTGTGCGACTGAAGTCAAACTAAACAGACCGTGATTTCTTTCAAAGAAATAATCAATCTCGTCATTTGCACCACCAGAAACCTTAAGTGCTCCAGTAACTGCTATACCAACTCCAGTATCTTTTATATATTCAATTGCAGCTTCTTTGGTGATACTATTCTGGTTATTATCAGCAGAAACTTTACCTAATAAACTATTAGATGCTGCAGAAATTGATTGCGATGGATCAACTACGTTATTGTCCCTATCAACAACTGGATAGAGAGATTGGAAATCCTGCTTATATTCCCTACCTGAGAATGGATTAGTAGAACCATCATCTTGTACTGGTGAGATATCTGATCTCAATACAGTGAGATAGTAGATACCATCTTGAATACTATCATCGTATTTTTGAATGGTTTCTACATCTTGAATAATATACGTGGTCTTATACTCATTCCTTTCAAATACAGGAAGTTTTGAAAGATCTCCACCTGTACGGATAGCATCAATCTGATCGGTGTAAGTATCACCTGCACCTACTAGAGCATTTGAAACTCTAAATGTTATTGTGCTAGGAACACTATCTACTTTGAAGTAACCATTATATGATATATCATTCTTACCTAAGGTGTTTCCTATACTTACAATATTTTTAAGATTAACTCTATCACCAATATTGATGTTATGCTCTTGCTGTGAAGTGATAGTTATAGTAGCACCAGCTCTGGTTACATTTGCAATAACACGAGGATTACGATTTGATTTTATAGTATTGATTGTAGAATCTTCATTAACTGTTTTTGATTCTTGAAGAATAAAGTTCTTCGTAGGTGCCTTTGCATTTTTAAATTCTCTAGGAACTACGTAACGTAACTTGTAGATTCTATCAACCAGATCACGATTCTCTGGAATTCTCTGAACATAAGTTGTTGCGTTATTTGCAGCAATTACAGTCGTGAAATCATCAAGTGCTTCAAAAATCTTATTCGTTGTAGTTATACTTGAAGAGGTAATGAACCACTGATTGTTAGTAGTATCATATTGAATAGGATGTCCAGCATCTCCGGGAATCTTATCAGTTACTCTACTCTCAATTCTGAGTAATCCACCCTTGTTATTTTTAATATTTACAGGGACATTATTGAGAGCATTATTGAATGTGCTTGCAATTTTGATCTTACTTTCATTTCCAGAACCTGAGATAGTGATTGCAAAATACTTTCCTTCTGGTTCAATACCATCAGGAAGTCTACCATTATCACTGAATATACGGATGCTCTCACCATCTGATAAATTATGATCAGCAGTGAGTGTAATTATAAAATCAGTTGTGTTTATATCATTTGTGCCAGCAGTTCTACTTACATTGAATACTTTCTTTCCTTGTGGTCCATCAATTGTCCCTGCTGGAACTTCCATCAGGATTGGTGCAGAGTATGTTGAGGTGATACCAGCAGTTGTATCGGTAACTACATCCAAATACAGAAGTTCGTTGAAATTGCAACCTACTTTATAACCATCTGTAACATTAGATGGTGGGTTAAGCATATCATCTTCGCCAAGAAGATAAAGATGAGATGTAATACCAACAGAATCAGTCTTGGTTGGATCTAATACTCTCCAGTTGACATTGGTTGTAGGTTCTTGGAGATCTTTTGGTGGAACAATGTGAGTGATATATCCAGTATCATCTCTGTTGAAGGATTGCTTTCTAAATCCTTTTGCGATCAGAGATTTTGCACCAAAGTTAGAGTTGGAGTTAGTGATTGATTGGTCAGCACCATCCTCTGCAAGGAAGTGGTTTGCGAAACCAATAGCAAACACAGACACTGCCTGAATCACAGAGTCATTAGATGCTTTTACGTGGAAACTCTCATAAGCAGGAGAATAAACTGCGTTTTGGTTAATGTAGAGTGGTCTAGTTTCACTCGCAGGTGCTGTAGCGTTATTCTTATACTCTCCACTAGCCTTATCATAAATCAGGAATGCATTGGGGTCTTTCTGAAGGCCGATTCCAGTAAACTGAGCTACAACCATTGACTTGAATCCGGTTGCCTTGCTGCCATCAGCATGCATACCACACATACCGAAGGAAGATCTCAAAGAGATATTAAATATGTACGGTGAAGCACCTGTTACATTGTCTGCTTCAATAACAACCTTCTCAGTGTTTTGAATTGTAATGTTATCCTGGTTAGGATCAGCAGGTAAAGTATACGTAAACTGGCGCGTGCTGTTGATACCAGCAACCTTATAACTTCCTTCGTAGAGTGCAGATCCACCAACACCAGTGATACGGAATGCATCGTCTGTGCTCAGGTTGTGATCAACATCAGTTGTAACTGTTGCTTCTTTTGGTGAACCAGATGTGTCTGCTCTCAGTTCAACAATACTAAAGTCATTTGCGGTCAGGTCACCAACAATTTTAAATTCTGGACTGTTGGGTTGGAAGTCATCAGCAGCTGGGAAGTCAATGATATTTCTGTTTCCAGTATTCGCACCATATGCGTTCATCAACTTCAAGTAATACATCTGAAGGTCAGTGTATTCTCTTTCTGAATCAGTAACAGTTTTCTTATTAACACCATCTGCATATTCAAAGCAGGTCAGTTTGTGGTGAGAATACGAAGGATTTCTCTTTGTACCATAGTCATTGTTGAAGAAAACTTCACGATCACCATCAAAAAGACTAAACTGCCAGAAATAACAACCACCAGTGATACGGAAGATTGCAGATCTATCAATAGTTACATCTTCTGGATCAGGAACATACAATGGTTTGATCTTAGTCTTTCTTAAGTCAAGACCAACGATAGATGTACCCTTAGGTACAATAATACCACCATCAACAGAGTTTAATTTGTGGAGAACATTTCCAGCATTTTCTATATCAAAGACTGTTCCACTATTCAGAGTAAGATCAGTGCTAGCAGTTACATCAACATCATTTTGATTCCGATATTTTGCAACACCACCAGTCAGACCTACTTGTAGTCCTCGTCTATTATCAACTAAGTGAGTGCCGGGATATAATAAAATAGTAGTTCTATCAAATCGGTCGTTATCCTGACCAACTTGATATGAAAATCTTGCCGCTTCAATCAGTGCCCTTTGTAGAGTCTTAAACGGTCTAGTTAAAGAGTTACCTTTATTATCAAAACTATCCGTAGCGTCCAGATCTGATGGGTTTACATAAAGAATATTACCATCGGTATTAATCAGAAAATTTTCTAATCTTGAAAGAGGCATTTTATCAGCGCACTAATTTTTCTTCTGCTTTATTTATCACAGACAGAACTGTCTCTAATCTACCGGTAGCAATTCTGGATTATCAAGTTCCAGATCAAAAATAAGTGGGTGACATTCTTCCATTACCAAGTAGTTTGACCATTTATATAGATCATCTATATCATACTGTGTATTTTCATTTGCCCATTCTACAATCTCTGGGTCCAAATAAAAACTGTCGTCTACATCATCAAATGTATATGGGATACCATTTATAAAATACATCAATACTAATTGTTTTTTCGTAAACCAGCAATACTTGATATCTAGATGATACCTCATTTGTGTATCCTATTCTGGGAATATTTATTGACAAAAAAATTGGAGGGTAATCAATCCTCCAATAGAAATTTCACTTTATTGAAGGGGGGCGCTGCTTCTACTTGCAGATCTTTTGTACTCCCCCGATGCGAGTGGGGGGACTTGAACCCCCACGAGCATAATGCTCAACAGATTTTAAGTCTGGTGCGTCTACCAATTCCGCCACACTCACAAAAAGGTCTGGGATGAATTTTTTACCAGAATTTTTTTTGGACCTTTTTATGATTCAAAGATCACTTTTCAATTGACCATACACATCGTGAGTGGGAGGATGAAAAACACAATACTCATTGAATGTAATCTTCATTTCCTTTTCTGTTAGGTTGCAATTCTTTGCTGCCTTGGGTAAGTTCCATTTCGCCGCGAACAACATTTCCATAGATTGACGGGTTTCTGGTCTCATAGTCGTAGCACTTTAGAATTTCTGAATACAAAGAGGTATAGTCTTTCATTAGTCGGTAAAAACTACTTCCCCACGCAACTCCATAAGTTTGATGGTTGCAAGAGTCTCGACGCATTCCCAATAAAGTTCTCCACTAACACGAGTATCATCACAGTAGTGTTCTGCAATGTCTTCCTGAAGGTGGCGGAGTGAGAGGAGGTCTTCTCTTTGGATTTCCATGATCCCTTGTTGGTTACCTGTATATTATAGCAGATTTGGGGTAGGTCGTCAACCCTATGTATCAAAAGCAGTAAGGTCTTGACCGTCAAAGGTTCCAGATCTAGATTTTGATTTGTTTTCTCTGCTTCTTTCATACGCTGCACCCTGCAACATACCATATGCTTGCAGTTCTTCCTCATCTCTATACAATCTAAGTGCTTGAGAAAGATCATTAAGACGATTGACTTCTGCAAGGTTAGCATTAACTGCTGATACAAGTGCTGCTTCAGAGTTAGTAATATTCTGATCTAAAGTATTACATGCACCAACACCATCGACTAATCCTGTTGGTGAAATAGAAGTAACTGTAGATGTTGAGTCAGAACCAGTAAGAGTACTACTAGTAGAGACTAGAGTTGTTCCCAATGTAGCATAGGTTGCTGTACCTTGATCATCAGTAATAGTGGGCCAAATAGTATTGCCTGTATAATAAAAAACATGTCCAGCACCAATAGCAGGTTCGTCCTCCTCTAATACTTCTCTCCACTGTTCAGGACCAGGAGGAGCACCATTATTAACAATCTCTGATATATGTCCTATTCCTAACTGATTTCCTACGATTCCAATCGTAACAGGGTCAATGGGACTCTTAGCAAAATCAAAATCACTATCAATATCTTTTGTATCTCTGATGATTACGAATGATTGGTCATCAAGTTCTTTCTGTGCTTGTCTATCCAGTATCAATGTTGGTTTATTGGTGTTTGCCCCAACATGAATAATACTAAGAGTAGCAGAAGTTGTTGCAGTGTTACTTAATTGAAATGCTGGTCGGGTGATCTCTGCATTTGTGTAAGTTCCTAAAGTATCATCATAGAATGGAAGAGTAGCAATTGCTGTTCCTATTGCAATCACACTCGTACCCTCAGGAAGGACATTAAACATTGAAACTGCAGAACCTACTGTAACAGAAAGTGTTGATCCAGCACCGACAGCAACAAAGAAATCTGAACCAACACCAATATTGCCTTGGACTGTTGTGGTGATACCAAGAACAGATGTAGTTCCAAAACCAGTTATTCTCGGTAGACTACCCACACTAAAAATCGTTGGACTATCTAGATTATCAGTAACAATATCTCCTACTTCAATACCTGTAATTCCATTAGCACTAGTCACAGCAATTGTAGATATACCAGTTCCAGTACCAATATCTACATTACCTTTCACTTCAGTGATTACATTTGCACCAAAGTCTCTGTTCAATGGTTTTCTATAATACTTCTGACCATAGAAATTTGTTTGCTGCCTCGTGTTATTTTTTACTACAGTGTATACTGTGTAGTCATCATCATCAAAATCAGTTCCAGATTCAGTGATTTCCCAGGTCAAATCACTCTTACATCCACTACTAATCCTTGAATCATATGCTGTCTGAATTGGAGTAACGTTAGCATTAATATTAGCAATAAGATCTGGAACCTTCTTATCAATATTGACAATCAATTCATCAATTTGATCAATCTTAGCGTCCTTCAATGCAAGCATTCTCAAAATACCTTCTCTGGTATCCTCACTCTGCTTAAGTTGACTTGCTAAATCTCTAATTATATCTGCTTTTCTGTTAGCCATTATTCGTTACTCCATTGCGTGTCTCTACGATCATAATCCCATCCACCAACTAAGAAGTTTTCTGATTTACCTGGATACTCAGCAGGACTTTCTCCATCATAAACAATATGAAGTTTTTCATCATGGTTTCTAGGATCAATCCATCGTGCTACCCATATGTGGTAGAAGCATTCAAATGGTTTATCGTCTGCTTCCTTTACAACTATCTTTTCATTATCGATTTCCATTACATTTAGATGGTAATGTCTTTCACCGATAGGTTGTAGTTGAACAGTGATACTATCGTAGTCAACCAGACCATCCCAGTATTCAGGTAATTGAATCACATTACTATCCTTAAGTCTACCTCTGATATAAATTCCTGCTTCGGGACCTTCTACACATATATGTCTGATTCTTTTTCCTTTCTGTTTCCAGTGGGGAATATCAAATGGTAGAACTTTATTACCGGATGCTATACCATTCATGATTGGAAAATTACCAATCGGCGCGCTGACTGATACAGTTCCCTTTACAATTTCTGCAATAATTATAGGGGTTTTGATTCCACCATTTGCGGATAATAATCCATTAAAAATAATAGGTCCATTACCAATGTTGATAGCATTCTTTGCGTCAACAGAATTTTTAAAAGAGAATCCATTCTTTATGTTACCACCAAACGCCGTCTTCAATCCAAACTGATTGACGACGCCAAAAATATTTAGAACACCAAAGTATTGAGCAATACCACTGACTTCTAAAGAGAATGGTAAGGTCACTCCGGGTATTGCTTGAGGTATTCCAATAGTTACACCTGCCCTCACCACACCGAACTGTAGTGACTCTCCAAAAATACTAATACCTGGATTAGTGAGGACACCATTAGCAGCGAACTGTGATATTGTGAGTTTGGATGCATCAAAAGCACCAATCTGAACTTTTGCGGCCGCAACCTTGGGAGCTTTCAACATGATAGATTATGTAATAATAGACCCGAGACGTTTTTTAGCATTAGCAACGAAATTAATAAGAGTTCCAATACTAGTTGGAGTCTGGAACTCATCTTGACCACTAGAGAACATAGTAGAACCCGTCTGGGAATAGAGTTCAACTGTCCCACCATCGACGTGCATATCTGATGTGGCAGTCATAGAAACTTTAGTTCCTTTAGCATTAATCTCTGGGGCATTCATAGTCAAAGTCTTTTGAGAATTAATATAGACATCACCATCTTCATCTGTTGCTATGATTTTTACATTACCACCTTCTAAAATGAGATCACCATCCTTTGCTGAGAGGAGTATGTTTCCAGTCTTTGCGTCAAGGACAATTGTAAATGACTTCTCGGATTCTTGATCCTTCCCGGCAACCATCTCAATAGATTTATTTGCTAATATCTTGGCGTTTCCTTTCTTATAAAACTGAACACCTTGATTCTCATCAGTAGTAATACTCAACTCAGCAACTCCATGTGCTTGAGTAACATAATTTGATTCAATGTTAAATCCAGGGCGGCGCATCACAAAGTAATCCTCCTCAAGATCATCTATTATTTCTTTCTTTAATTTTTTAAACTCTTCTTCTGTTAAGTTCATATACAATCAATAACACTAGTGATTCCTACAAGACCGGATCTATTAGAAGTTGTATCTAAATTATCCAACTGCTTATAAGTTAAAATTGGAATTAGATTTGCCCCTACTCCATTTCTACTATTTATTACAATTTTTGGAATGAAATTATATTCTGCATCCATATTAACTGGTATTTTAACATCAACGATAGAACCATTTCCGGGTGTAGGTACAGGTACAATAACATATCCTGGATTTGGACCATCAGGTATTACACCAGGTGTTCCAGGTGTTCCGGGACCTGTAGGAGTTCCAGGTGTTCCGGGACCTGTAGGAGTTCCGGGTGTTCCGGGTGTTCCGGGACCTGTAGGATCAAGTGTTACTGTGGGTAGAGGTATCAGTGGTGAATCAGGAACACCTGGAATAAGAGGGTCATCTATAACTCTTGGCAGTGGAATTATTATACTATCACCTATCGTGTATCCAATACCTGGTTTATCAACATAGATTGCAGTAATAATTCCAACAGGGTTGGGTACGATTGGTAATACGTTGGAACAGTATCCAAAACCAGATTTTATAACTACAATCTGACTAATCCTTCCACCCTTGACCAGAACCTTGAGTTCTGCATTGTGTCCATTGTTAGTGTTATCAATTATAGATGCCGAGGTATTTGAATTGTATCCAGATCCTCTACTTTTAATCTCTGTAGCAATGATTCTTCCAAACTCATTAACAATAGGCGTTGCACTCGCACCACTACCTGCACCAGTTATCTCAATCTCTGGTGTGATACACTTATCAAATACAAATCCAAGTGGCATACCGATAAGATCTCTTTGTTTTGTTGGATTATTAACCGTTTCAGTACAAGAATTAAAGATACTACTGTCCCCAAACAATGATATGGTAGAGATTGCACTTTCAATTGAACCTAGTCCTTTGTTGAGTGCTCCTGCTGAATTCCCCCCAGTCAATTTATCAGTTGCACTCAATACAGATCCAATTGACATTCCATTATAATCCGTTTCTTCAAATTGATCAGATCCAAAAAAGTTACCAATATCAGTTTCTGCTTCATCTGATATTCTCGTGAGGTCGGATGACACACCCTTAAGTATATTGATATTATTAACTTGTCTATCCCAATTATCTGCTGATGCTTCAATAGAACCACTCAATGTTGACGCCCACTTGGATGGAGTAGTACACTTTCTACCATCACAACCAATGAAACTCAGGATTTGAGACGCAAGGTTGGATGCCTTTCCAAGGAATTCTGAAACTGTTCCAATACCACCAACCAACCAATCGAGTCCTGATAAGATTGGTTCCATAAAATTTTCAAGTTGTTCAAATACCTTGGCAAACATACCAGAAACAAATTGCTCGGCAGCACAAACTGGTCCATTGACTACATTCTCAATCAACTGGGAGAACATATTTTTTAAGAAGTCACCCAAGTCACCAAGAAGTTTTTCAAAGATGCAGAAAATAGTATCAAGAATCTTTTGGTATGCTAATCTAGCTGCCTCGTCTGAAAGAAACTCAAGTGGATTCACAATATTCAAAATACCTAAGAATTTTGAGAAGATAAAATTTAACTTTCCAATAATTCCATCTCTAATATTATTAATTACACCTTTAATAAGTCCCTTAACCTGCCTCACAATTCTTCTGAGTTCAGCATCCATATCGATGATCTTATTAGCAATAGGATCAACGAACTTACCCATTGCACTTTCTAAACTATTTGTAAGTGTGATGAAGTCTGTAAGTACTTGAGTGATCTGTCCTATCGCATCATTCTTACAGTTACTTGGATTCACCCGAACAGGAGTTGCATTCTTTTCAAGTTGATCAGCAGATGCACTACCTCGCGTGCCACGTCCAAAGACGACACCCTCCATTTTCCCTACACCAGGATCACCAGAAGAAGTAGTAAATTCTGCTGCATTGTTACGTGTAAAACTAGGGGAATTTGGATCAAATACTAAACCTTTCTGTACTTCGGGAGAATTTTGGGTTCCTACTTTGTTTGTTTTTAATTTTAATTTCTTTGTAGATTTATCTTCGTTATACCCAGTACTATTCCTAAATTCATTACTTTTATTTCTTGCTATCTCTGGTTCACTAATACTGTTAACAGTGTTTCCCTGTCTACCAATGAGACCCATAATGACTGGTTGCTGTGCCTCTTCTCCGTCAAGAAAAAATCCAATACAGGTTTCACCACCAACCAAAGCAATGGTATCTCCCATACCACCTTGACCGTCACCGGTCATGGGATCCATCATCACCGTTGCCCAAGGCAAATCTTCTTCTGGTAATGAATTATTAAATGGATGATATCCAACGATTCTAACCTTACATCTGTTTGCAAAATTACCAGATGCAGCCATTACAAGATTGTCTTCTTTCCACACCTCTTTATTAGCAATCCTACCGAACCACCAGATGAAACCATCTTTACCAACAAAGTCAGTTTTTATTAGGGTCTGATCAAACATTAGTCTTCATATACCAAACATTCTGGTTCTGATGGGTTAGCATCACAATACAATTCCAGCGGCGTAGGATCGTGATGATCACCTGCTTCAATCTCTGACTTATGATGTTCTACATACTCTTCCAATTCATGCAACTCACCCTCAATGTGACGACGTTGTTGTGGTGATATAGTTGAGTTATCTAAAATTGATTTATCAACTTTAATATGTTTTTCGATGCTTTCCATTTAATTTACTCCGTTTAGTTTAGTCCGTATGAATCTCTTATCAATTTGAGACTTGTTGTGTTTTGACTTGAAGAGAAGTGCTGCCTCAATTCTTTGATTAGATAACGTCCACTGATTTCTTTGTCTGGTTCTTTAGATCTACCAGAATCCATTTCTGAGAATTCACAATGTATAATATCCCCGACTTTCAAGTTCACATTACATGGTATAAGAATATTTAGTGACTGTGTGAACAGTAAATTATACCTGGCAGCAGACTTTGCCCTGTCTGCTGGTATTCTTCCAGAATTTTCATTTCCTCCTCCATTAGACATTATACCATTATCTGTTGCTCTGACAATGATTCTGCTAGGATACTCTGATAGGTCAGGGGGAATTGGCAATCCATCCTGCTTACCTAATTTCTTGGTTCCAATCTCCTCTTTAATATCATAATTATAAACCGTGATTTGGTTATCACCAGTATTGACCAGAAAAGTAAAATTCTTAAACATTCCAAATCTTAATGATGATCTTAGATCAATGTTCCTATCAAACGCATAGTCTATAATCTTTGTTCTATTATTCAGTTGAGCAGATTTAATGACCTTACCTGTGTAGTTATACTTGAATATATTCTCTTCCGTTGCACTCCCAATCAGTTCAGTCAATTTATCCATACTCTTAAAATTAAATCCATCTTTATTCTCATAGAAAAAGAATCCCATTGTCCCTCGTGCCTTTTCTTCCTTAGATGCATTAGGATCTGGGTCCGATTCTCCTCCTCTAGTTGATAATGATTTTGGGCACAACCATTCTAACACTTTAAATGGTTTCCTCATAGAACCTATCCATTTATAAGCATTTGCAGATTCTTCTATGTTATCATCTAAAAATTTTGTAGTATTTAAGTCGTTTCTAAGAACATCTTTTACAGATTCGCTTATCTTTCCAGTATATTTTCTAAAACATCTGCTGATTTCATTATTCAGATACTCTTGTGTCGTGATATGCAGAGTAAATCGCTCTGCCATCTTGGTTCCCTCTTGTCCAGAGACCTTATAGATACGAAGAGAATCCTGTTCACCAAGGAATTCAAAGTCGCCAGACCCAGTTTCAATAGATACTTCTACTTTTTCTCCACCACGTATAGGGAGACCACTCACAATACTATACTTGTTAATACAATAAACACTCATGTGAATTGCTGGACTTAACAAATCCTCAAAGTAATCTATCGATAGAATTGAATTTGTAATATCAATTTTTTTACCTTCCAAAGATTCAATGGTAAATTGCCTAGGTCTATATGTTTGTATTAATTCTGACATTTAATTATGATAATGCGTGTGCTTGTAGCAGTTTAACTGCAGCCAAGGTATCTTGATGACCACCAAGAACTATAACCGGTTGTTGTGGTGGCATTGGAGCAATTGCTATCGGATCAGTTCCTCCACCACCGCTCATCATCTGGATAGAAGGTTGCCCCTGCATCATAATAATTGAATTATTTAGTAGTGCCTCTGCCTCCGGTGAAAGCATTTCAACTGTGAAATCTTTCTTAGGAAAAACTATACTGTCCATGGAGATACCTTGTGTAAAGGTATCAAGACCGCCAGCAGGTTTATTTCTACTCACAGTATTGTCTTCATTAACAACTAAACTATCCTCACTGTTTTCCATTTCGATTCCCCGGAATCCCCGTAAAGATTCCTCAAGAGTCTTCTCATGACGTGCCTTCTGCTCTTCAGGTGATACCTTGCTCACACTTCCATCTGGATTAACAACTAAACTATCCATCAGTTCTTTGTCTGCCATATATCCAAAGATTTTAAATGACTCAATCACACCACTCATTGCCGACTTTGCAGATTCTGGTAGCATGTCAGTCAGTTTCTCAATAAAAGACTTGGGTTTCTCTTCTTCAATCTGGCCAGCAGCATTTAGTTTTTCTGCACCCGATTCCACTCCACCAACACGAGATTGTTCTGAATTTGGATCGAGTCTACCTATAACCAGAGAAGAAACATATGGTTCTGGATTAATATCAGACCCACCTCCACCTCCAGCAGGTCTCACCTCAAAGTGTAAGTGTTGACCGCCGCCACCAAAAGTTCTACCAGTGTTTCCAATCTCACCAATAATCTCTCCATTATATGGTTGTCCTGGTTTCAAATCTGATTTTCTTGCTAGATGGGCAAAGAGGAAATCTAGATTACCAATTTTAATAATAACGGTATTACCATACCCAGAAAGAGACCGCACTAGACTGACCGTTCCACTTCTTCTGTATGCAACATAATATCCAGTTTGACTACCAGTGCCTATGTCTACACCGCCATGACCACCACTCCTACCTCTGGTTCTAACTGGACCAGTAGGAACACCATAAGTCTCTGTCATTGCTTTCTGGGATATCACATCTACGAGTGGACCATTTCCAGAACCAGTCGTAGAAACTCGACCACTTAATGGTTGAGCGGGAGGTTCACCGGGTGCAGGTAGTTCACCTGCTGCTGCATCCCCACCAAGTAATTCATCCAGAATATTTCCTTCACCTTTTGGATCGGGAGCAGATGCTGAGGCGCTAGGATTACCAAAGATTGAATCATACACCCAAGAACCAAATGCATCACCACCTGCTCCCCCAAGGAACGCACCAATTGGAGCAGTTATCCAACTTGCAAATCCGCCACCCAAGAAAGCACCAACACCACCACCTATCCACGCTCCGAGACCAGCACCGATTGCTTTGAATAATGCTCTCTTTGGGTTTTCTTTGAATACAAAAACGTTCAGAGCAAAATCAATCAGAGCACCAATGAATGGAATCCTTAAGACAAATTTCTTGAGGAACATTCCTATTCCTTTACGACCTGCCTTGGTTCCAAATATTTTTGACAGAAACCCTTGCATTGGGTTCTTACCAGAGAACATCTTCTTGAGTTTACTCTGAAGTTTGAAGAGTTTCTTCTGC
>Ga0209535_1000123_pt1 | contig 48977 bp, 57 predicted proteins | sample LinPmetageLP28_FD_184041 | JGI IMG/M metagenome (GOLD analysis project Ga0209535, IMG submission 184041) | Marine viral communities from the Pacific Ocean - LP-28 (SPAdes) (version 2) | ecosystem: Environmental > Aquatic > Marine > Oceanic | place: Pacific Ocean | collected 2009-08-22 | reverse complement strand
TTATCTGCTTCCCGCTTGGTTTCTGGGGCAGTACCCGGAAAAGAAAGTTATCCAGACCGCACATACCGCCGAACTCGCTACAGGCTTTGGCCGAAAGGTCAGGAACCTTTTTCAGGATGAGTCCTTCAAGGATATATTTCCAAATGTTTCATTGAGGGCTGACTCAAAAGCAGCCGGTCGATGGAATACAAACCTTGGCGGTGACTACTTCTCTATCGGTGTCGGCGGTGCTGTGACTGGTAAAGGTGCTGACCTTCTGATTATCGATGATCCGCACTCTGAACAGGATGCCCAGCAGGGGGCATATAACGCTGACGTGTTTGATCGTGTGTATGAGTGGTACACCTCAGGCCCACGCCAGCGTCTCCAGCCCGGAGGAGCTATCGTTATTGTTATGACACGGTGGCACCAGCGTGATCTGACAGGACAGATTATCAAAGCGTCGATTGAGCGACAGGGTTCTGATGAGTGGGAGCTTATTGAGCTACCCGCAATCATGCCGTCAGGTAATGCGCTGTGGCCGGAGTTCTGGAAGCTTGAAGAACTTGAAACCCTCAGGAATGAATTACCTGTAACCAAGTGGTCTGCACAGTATCAGCAAGACCCGACGAGTGAACAAGGCGCTATCATCAAAAGAGAATGGTGGAATGAGTGGGAGCGCGAAGACCCTCCCCCTTGTGATTTTATTATTCAGTCTTGGGACACGGCTTTCCTTAAAACACAACGAAGCGATTTTTCTGCGTGTACGACATGGGGTGTGTGGTTCAATGAAGAAGCTAACAACCATCACCTGATACTGTTAAATGCATTCCAAGACAGAATGGAGTTTCCAGAACTCAAGGCAAAAGCTTATGAGCATTACTGTGAATGGACACCAGACGCATTTATTGTTGAGGGAAAAGCGACAGGAATGCCTTTGATATTTGAATTGAGGCAGATGGGCATACCCGTAACAGACTTTACGCCGAGTCGCGGTAACGATAAGATTGCACGGGTAAATGCGGTTGCTGATCTTTTCCATTCTGGAATTGTTTGGGCACCACAGACCCGATGGGCTGAAGAGGTTATAGAGCAGTTTGCTTCATTTCCTTCCGGGTCTAATGATGATCTGGTGGACTCCAGCACTCAGGCATTGCTGCGTTTCAGGCAGGGTGGGTTTGTCCGCGCTGCCGGTGATGAAGTGGAGCAGGAGCATTGGCGTGACACTGTAGAGTATTACTGATCGGAAGGACGGCTAATGGCTATAGAGAAACCCTTGGTGAGTGGACCGTTTCCAGAAGAAACGGAAGAAGTAGTCGAGGTTGATACTGAGCAGGATGAGGCTGACGTATCAATAGGTGTTCTCAATCCTGAGGCCGTCTCGATTGAAACTGAAGACGGCGGCGTGATCATTGAATTTGATCCGCGCTCTGAAGACGAAGACCCAGACGCCAACGCACACAATGCAAACCTTGCCGAGTTCATGGAAGACGGTGACTTGCAGCATCTTGCGATGGAGTTGATGGGTCAATATGAGTCAGACCGTATGTCCCGCAAGGACTGGGAAACAACATACATCAAGGGTCTTGATCTTCTCGGTCTCAAAATCGAAGACAGAACACAGCCGTTTCCCGGTGCCTGTGGTGTCTTCCATCCCGTGCTGACAGAAAGCATTATTCGCTATCAGGCGCACTCCATGATGGAAACCTTTCCTTCTTCCGGTCCCGTCAAGACGCAGGTGCTTGGCAACATAGATACGGAAAAAGAAGAACAGGCTCTTCGTGTGCAGAATGAAATGAACTTCCAGATCACGGAAGTCATGACTGACTATCGCAGTGAGCATGAGCAGCTATTGTTTCATCTGCCGCTCGCGGGATCAGCCTTCAAGAAAATTTATTACGACGTAGATATGGGCAGGGCGTGTGCCGTGTTTGTACCAGCGGAAGACTTGGTTGTGGCGTATGGCGCGACTGACCTGAGAAGCTGTCAGCGGTTCACGCATGTAATGAAGAAGACGACTAACGAAGTCAGAAAGCTACAGGTGGCGGGGTTCTACAGAGATGTCGATCTTCCTGAGCCAAGCCCTGACTACAGCCAGATACAATCTGCCTATGATCGCATTCAGGGTGATGATCCGTCTGTCGAGTATGATGATCGCTATACCCTTCTTGAAATGCACGTTGACCTTGATCTTGAGGGATACGAAGACGAGAAGGACGGTGAGCCGACAGGGATTGCGTGTCCGTATGTTGTGACCATCGATAGCCAGTCTCGCGACATTCTTTCAATTCGCAAGAACTGGAACAAGGGCGACGAGCGCAAGATGCGGCGTATGCACTTCTCGCACTACAAATTTATGCCGGGACTTGGGTTCTACGGGATTGGACTGACCCACATGATCGGTGGCATGGCAAAGTCTGCCACGTCTATTCTGCGCCAGCTAGTTGATGCCGGAACCCTGAGCAATCTTCCCGCAGGTCTGAAGACGCGAGGCTTGCGGATTAAGGGTGACGATTCACCAATAGCTCCCGGCGAGTTTCGTGACGTTGATGTGCCCGGAGGTTCGATCCGCGACAACATAAGCTTTATGCCATACAAGGAACCGTCTGGAACTCTTTACCAGTTGCTTGGCACAATCGTTGACGAAGCCCGTAAATATGCGGCTGTTCCCGATATGAATATCGGAGAGATGAGCAATCAGGCTCCCGTTGGTTCCACGCTTGCTATCCTTGAACGATCCATGAAAGTCATGTCTGCGTGTCAGGCGCGGCTACATGCTTCCTTGCGTAACGAGTTCAAGATACTAGCGGGTGTTATCAAAGACTTCCTTCCCGCCGTCTATGACTACGAAGTCAATGGAGACGCCAATCGTAAGACGGACTTTGATGACCGCATTGATGTAATTCCTGTTTCGGACCCCAATGCTACGACAATGGCGCAGAGGATTATGCAGTATCAGGCTGCGCTCCAACTGGCCCAGCAAGCCCCACAAATGTATGACTTGCCCCAGCTTCATAAGCAAATGCTGGAAACTCTGGGTATCCAGAACGTAGACAAGATCATTCCTGTTGGCGCGGAGGTTATGCCGGAAGACCCTGTCAGCGAAAACATGAACATAATAAACATGAAGCCCGTCAAGGCTTTTGCCTATCAGGATCACGAAGCACACATTCGTACCCATATGGCAGCTATACAAGACCCGAAGATACTGGCTCTTGTGCAGCAGTCGCCTAATGCTGCTGTAATACAAGCTGCGCTTGAGTCCCATCTTCGTGAACATCTGGCGTTCCAGTATCGTTCCGAGATCGAGGAGCAGCTTGGTGTCGAGCTTCCCCCGATTGGAGAGCCGTTGCCACGCGACGTGGAGCAAAGGCTTGCAGGTCTTGTGGCCGCTGCCGCAGAGAAGCTTCTGCAAAAAGATATCGCGGAAGCTCAGGCCGAAGAAAACCGCAAAAGAATGGAAGACCCCGTTGTTCAGATGCAGCAGGAAGAACTTCGATTGCAAGCGGCGGATATCGAGCGGAAAGCCAAGGGAGACCAGATGCGTGTCGAAGCTGACCTTCTCAAAACCCAGACAACGGCAGAAACAGAGCGGATGCGTATTTCAGCTCAGGAGAAAACGACGGGCGCTCAGATTGGAGCCAAGATTGCAACGGAAAGCATGAAGGCTGCTGTCGATGACAAGGAAACCTCGTCTAGGGAAAAGATCGAAGGTGCCAAGCTAGGGGCCAAGATTGCTGAAGACATTGTGGAGGCCGCAGGTAATGCCAGCAAAAAAGAAGACTAAATCGCGGGTCAACGAAGCGGGAAACTATACAAAGCCCACTATGCGTAAACGCTTGTTCAATAAGATCAAGTCAGGTGGCAAGGGTGGAAAGCCGGGACAGTGGTCGGCAAGGAAAGCGCAAATGCTGGCTTCTCAGTATAAGAAGGCTGGTGGAGGATACAAATAATGGCTGTTAAAAAGAAAGCTCCCGGCAAGCTGACAAAGCGTCAGGAAGACACCCTGAAAAAACACGCCGTCCACCATACTAAAAAACACATGGCTGAAATGAGAAAGGTCATGCGAAACGGTAGCACCTTTACCGCCGCGCACAAGCAAGCGATGAAAAAGGTCGGCAAGTAATGCCCCTCAAAAAATCCCAGAAATCCCTGAAGGATTGGACAAAGCAAAAGTGGCGAACCAAGTCGGGCAAGCCGTCCACGCAGGGCAAGAAGGCAACAGGGGAAAGGTATCTTCCAGAAAGGGCTATCAAGAAATTAAGCTCCAAGGAATATGCTGCTACTACAAAGGCTAAACGCAAGGGCACAAAGAAAGGTAAGCAGCACGTTGCACAGCCTAAAAAAATTGCAAAAAAAACAAGGAGGTATCGTTAGTGAGTATACAAGGTGACCACATATTGACTCGTCTACAGAAGTTCATGCGAGAACAGATGAACGACGGGGCAGATCATCTTGCGTCTGGTGGTGCAAAAGATATGGCTGAGTACAGCCGTATGGTCGGACGCATAGAAGGAATAGCTATGGTAGAGAGAGAGATGGTTGAACTCTCTAGCAAGCTGCAAGACGATGACTAAACAGGATACCGCTGTGCCTGTAATAATTCAGCGCGAATCGAGCATTGCTCGCGGAGACAGAAAGAATGACGAAGACGTTAGAGAAAGAGCGCCCTGCGCTCAAAGAGGCAGTTGAAGAAGAAACGGCCTCTCAGCTACCACAGCCCTGCGGCTATAAAATACTGATAGCCCTTCCTGAAATTGGAGAGACCACCGAAGGTGGCATTATCAAGCCTGACATAGTTAGGGAGCTTGAGGAATATTCTACAGTAGTAGGCTTTGTGCTGAAGATAGGTCCAGATTGTTACGACCAAACGGCAGACCAGAGCAAGAAGTTTCCTACAGGAGCTTACTGTAAGGAAGGGGACTTCATTTTATTCCGTGCTTTTCAGGGAACCCGCATCCGTATCCACGGTAAAGAGTTCCGTCTTATTAATGACGATAATGTTGAGGCTGTTGTGGAAGACCCACGCGGCATTACGAGGGCTTAGAAATGGCTGAAGAAAAACTTGAAGTAGAGGAAAAACCCCAAGAAGAACTTTTTGAGATTGAGGTTATTGATGACACCCCGGAAGAAGATCGTCCTTTCTTGGGCAACGGTGCTTCCGATGATGACGACGAAATCAAGGGTGTCGGTCAACGAGCGCAGGACAGGATTGGTCAGCTTAAACGTGAGTTTCATGACAAAAGGCGTGAAGCTGAAGCAGCACAACGTATGCAGACCGAGGCCATCAATGTTGCCCAAACCATACGTCAAGAGAATGAACAGCTTAAGGCTTTGCTAAAAAGCGGTAACTCGGCTTTGTTTGATGTTACCAAAGCAAAGAACGACGCTGATCTTGCTCAGGCACAGTCAGACCTGACCAAAGCTTATGACGAAGGAAACGCCGAAGAAATTGTTTCTGCTCAGACGCAGCTTAACGAGTTGATGTTTGACGGGCGCAAGCTTCAAGAAGCGATTACTCAGAGAGAGGTTCTTGCTCAAGCTCCCGCCCCCGCTCCTGCTGCTGCTTTATCGCAGAAACCTGATATTACCCTAACAGAGCGGGACACGGATTGGATAAGAAGAAACCCGTGGTTTCAGAAAGATCAAAAGCTGACTGCTTATGCGATGGGCTTGCATTATGAACTTACGCAGCAAAAAGGAGTTCATCCAAACGGTTCAGAGTATTACGAAATGATTGATGATGAAATGCGAAAACATTTCCCTATTGACGAAATTAACAATAACTACCAAAATGGTGCCACAGAAAGTTCTGTTTCTTCTGGTGTTCGTGAGTCAACGGATTCTGAAAGTATTTCAGTAGAAGTTGAGTCGGATGAAACAGTGGTCCCCGTGGTTGCGCCAGCTACTCGTAGCAGTAACAAAAAACCAACGCGAGCCAGACTCACGAAGACCCAAGTGGACCTCGCTAGAAAACTTGGGATTACTAACGAACAGTACGCGAAGCAGCTTTTGAAGGATCAAGCGAATGGTTGAAGATAAAGATAATAGTGAACTGTTTGATGGCGACAAGCGCGAATCAAGAACCGCCGCCAGCTTGGGTGATAGAGAAACCCGCGAGATGAGTGAGCGCAAAAAAAGCTGGGCACCTCCGTCACTTTTGCCTGAGCCTACTCCTGTAGACGGTTATGTGTATCGATGGGTACGCACGGCCACTTTAGGGGAAGCCGACAACACGAATGTTTCTCAACGCTTTAGAGAGGGTTGGGAACCTGTTCCTGTTGACGACCATCCTGAAATGCAAGTCCTGACTGACCACAACTCGCGGTTTGAAGGGTCTATTGAAGTTGGTGGTTTATTGCTTTGCCGCACCGCTGAAGAGAATATGCGACAGCGGGATGATTATTATGCAAACAAAACCAAACAGCAGATTGATGCAGTTGACCAGAGCTATCTAAGAGAAAGCGATCCACGGATGCCGGTTCTCCGTTCAGAGAACCAGACGCGGGTTGGTTTCGGAAATGGCCGCTCATAGTAAGTCCTATGGGTTTTTTTCAACTGAAGATGCGAAAAGGAGACAGAAATGTCCTCAACTGCTGCACCCTTCGGTCTGCGCCCCATTGGTCGGTTGGATAGTGGTTCGTTAGAAGTATCGCGCCAATATCCAATAGCCTCAGGCTATGGCACAGCTATCTGCGTAGGTGACATTGTTCAGCTAGTAGATGGTGGAGCCGCTACTACCATTGAGAAGCAGTCCGCAACGGGCGACGACTCTACCGCCATTGATATGGTCGGTGTTTTCATGGGCTGTAAGTACACAGACCCCAACTCTGGACAGCTTACGTTTAGCCAAAAGTGGCCAGCCAGTTTGGTTGCCTCCGACGCTATGGCGTATGTCGTCGATGATCCTAATGTTCTGTTCACCATCCAAGCGGATGCTGCGCCTACTAACGTAGGGGACATTTACGGGAAAAACACTCTTCTAGTTCAGACTGCACCTAACACTACTTTAAATGTTAGCCGTGTTGCTCTGGATATTTCCGAACTTTCTACCGATGCTCAGAACCCAATTCGGGTGATTGACTATCTCGGCGGAAACGAAGGGGATGAGAAGGGTACGACTTTCCCAATTCTGGTGTGCAAGTTTAACTATCACCAGCATTCATCCACAACTGGTTCGGCATAGGGGGATTGAGTTATGGCTATTGCAAGAACACAACTCCTTAAAGAACTTCTTCCGGGCCTAAACGCCCTGTTCGGTTTGGAGTACGAAAAGTACGAAGACGAACACACGATGATCTACGAGACAGAAAGTTCTGATCGTAGCTTTGAGGAAGAAGTTAAGTTGTCTGGATTTGGTTCCGCTCCGGTTAAGCCCGAAGGCGAAGCTATTTCTTACGACAGCGCACAGGAGTCATTTACGGCTCGGTATAACCATGAGACGGTTGCTATGGGCTTTTCCATTACCGAAGAGGCAATGGAAGACAACCTGTATGACTCGCTCTCGGCTCGTTATACCAAGGCTCTGGCTCGTGGCATGGCTTACAGCAAGCAGACCAAGGCTGTTACTCCCCTGAATACGGGGTTTGACACCTATCAGTCTGGTGATGGTGTAACGCTTTTTAATGCTTCTCACCCAACGGTTGCGGGTGGCACGAACTCCAACCGTCCAGCAACAGCGGCTGACTTGAACGAAACCACTCTTGAGAATGCGGTAATTGATATTGCTGCATACGTCGATGAGCGTGGTCTTCTTATTGCAGCCCGTCCACGTAGGTTGATTATTCCACCTGCACTGACGTTTGTTGCAACTCGTATTCTCCAGTCGGAGCTTCGGGTTGGAACTGCTGATAACGACATCAATGCTATTCGTAGCAACGGTTCGATTCCAGAGGGTTATGAGGTCAACCACTACCTGACCGATAGTAACGCCTTCTTTATCGTTACCGATGTTCCTAATGGCATGAAGCATTTCGAGCGCACTCCCATGCAGACCAGCATGGACGGTGACTTCGATACTGGTAATGTCCGTTATAAGGCACGGGAACGCTACTCCTTCGGAGTATCGGACCCTCTCGGAATTTACGGTTCTCCGGGTTCTTCCTAAAACCGTAGGGGGGAGGGGTTCGCCCCTCCCCTTTTTTATACATCCTGACGGCGAAAGCCGACACTAGCCACGACAGGAGACATAACATGGCTGTGCACTTTACTGGACCTATCCTTCACGCAGGTAAGGATGGAAGCCGCAAATGGTTTTCTAACCTGCCGATTACCGCAAGCCCCGACTACGTCGTTTATATGGACGACTTTACGGGTATTGCCCTAGACGCAACAAATGACTGGACAGTAGTCAAAGACAGTAGTGCTTCTGCTGCTCTTGGTGCTGACGCTGAAAGCGGGACGTTGGTCCTGTCAAGTCAGGCAACCACCGACAATGATGGTGCTTCTGTACAAGGCAATGAGATTTTTGCCGTTAACGCAGATCGTGATGTCTGGTTTGAAACCAAGCTTACCCCTACGGATGCAGAGGGTAGTAACATGGATATCTGCGTTGGCTTGACCGTTAACTTTGCGACTAACCCCGAAGCAATGCTTGCTGCTGCTGACCGGATTGTATTTCAGGTAAACGATGGTGACAGCAATATTCTTTGCAAGACAGAAAAAGACGGTACGGAAACCTCAACGGATTCAGGGATTGATATTGCCAGTGGTACGGCAGTGACGCTCGGTTTCCATGTGACCAACACATCAAGTGTTGAGTTTTTTGTAAACCGGCTTCTTGTAGCTACTCATACTGCCAATATTCCTGATGACGAAAACATGACCATTGGCGCTATGGAACTTTCTGGTTCTGCTACGGGCACAAAGTCTATGGCGGTAGATTACCTGTTCGCTTCTCAAAATCGATAGGAACTAGAACATGGCGACGAAACCAAAGGTTAAGGCTGCGGAAAAAAAGTCCGCACCTAAAGCTCCTGCAAAAAAGGCCGTTGCTGCCAGCACTCCCCCCGTGGGGAGTGCTGAGTACAAGTCCCTTGTCTTGCAGGGGAAGATAAAGGAGTAAGCTCGTGGCAGATGCGGTAACAACCCAAACGATTGTTGATGGCCAGAAAAACGCTGCGTTCAAGTTTACGAACATCAGTGACGGCTCAGGTGAAGCTGCCGTTGTCAAAGTTGATGTATCGGCACTTGAAAAAGAGCATGTGACTCAAAACGCATGTACCAAATTTACCATTGAGCAGATTTGGTGGCAGTGTGTGGGGATGAAGGTTCAGTTGCTTTTCGACGCAACGAGCAATGCCTTTGTAATTGAATTAGGCGAGACTTCTTCCGGTCATCATGATTACAGGGATTTTGGTGGTATCTGGAACAATGCAGGTTCTGGTGTAACTGGTGACGTTCTGTTTACGACAGTTGGTCATGCTAACACCGATACTTACACGATCCTTCTTTCAGGTAAGAAAAGTTACTGATAATGGCTAAGGCTTATCCCGGCGTAACGAGGTTACCTAGTGGCGGCATTGAGTATCGCGGCACTAAGTTTGCTGGGTTTAACAAGCCAAAGCGGTCTAATCGTTCCGGCAAGAAAGGGATGGTTCTTGCTAAAGACGGCGATAAGGTCAAGCTTATTCATTATGGTGACTCGTCAATGGGGCACAACTACTCCCCTGAAGCTCGAAGAAGTTTTAAGGCTCGTCATGGCAAAAACATCAAGAAGGGTAAGATGTCTGCTGCGTACTGGGCTAATAAAGAGCTTTGGGGTGGCCCCGGAAAATCAAAGAAGTCTCCTCCTAAATCACAGAAGTCTGTGAAGGGCGTTAAGAGGCGGTCATGAAAGGTCATTTGGTAACTGTTTTAACATCTTGCTGTTTAGCCATTGGCGGCTGGGCTATTTTGCTTTTGGTTGATATGGACAAGAAAGTAGCAGTTTTGGAAACTTCAGTTGCGGAAACAAACAAAAAGGTTGGAAAAAATTACGACCTTATTAAAATTGTTTTAACTGAAGTCCGACCCATAAAGAAAGCTTCCAACATTCCAATAAAAGGAAACTAAGATGAAATACAAAGATCAGAGCAAGAAGATGAAAATGGCTGGCGGCGGCGTTGCTGAAGACATGAAGCCTATGGAAAAAGATATGGGCGGGTTACTGAAAACATTCTCTCCAGCAGCAATGCTTTATGACAAGCTTGGGAAGGAAAACCGAGGGTTCATGTTTGGTCTTCTGCCCGGAATGATAATGAAAGACAGGTATCGGAAGAAGTCTGAAGAGGAAAACATCTCATGAAAACACAAGATCAACAGAAGAAAATGAAAATGCAAGCCGGTGGAGTATCCGCTGATGTTGCAGCAGCCGGTCCTGACTACAGTGGGTTTGAAAAAAGATTGCAGGAAATCGGCAATTTTGCTCAAGGAATCGGCACTGCTGGAGACAGACGAATTCTTGAAGACATTCTTGCGTCAAGGCAAGCTCAGGATTTTTTAAGCGGTGTTGGTGGCGTAGTCGTTCCTGACAGTAAGAAGATTCGAAAGCCTCGTTCTATCAAAGGAGCGATGCCCATAAGGATGGATTGATGCCCCTTACGGCAAAGGGGGAGAAAACTTTAACGGCTATGAAAAATCGTTACGGTGTAAAAAGGGGAAAAGAAATATTTTATGCTGGGGTAAACTCTGGCAAGTTAAAGGGGATGGAGTCAAAGGCGGTTTCTACCAGAAGAAAGAAAAAGGCATAGTGAATGGCGGTTAGCGGAACATCTACATTTAATCTCGACATAGCAGAGCTTTGTGAGGAGGCTTACGAACGGGCTGGTCTTGAGATGCGTAGTGGATATGACCTTGCTACTGCAAGGCGCAGTCTGAACTTGATGGGTTTGGAGTGGGCTAACCGTGGAATAAATCTGTGGCTGGTCGAGGAAGGCAGCGTTACTCTTGCTACAGGCACCGCTACTTATACGTTGCCATCCGATACCATTGATCTTTTAGAGCATACGCTCAGAACGGATAGTGGTGAAACAAACCAGACAGATACAGCATTATACAGGATGTCTGTCAGCACTTACTCTCAGATAACTAATAAATTAACTCAGGGTAAGCCAACACAAATATATATCAACCGTTTGCGGGATGCTCCGACTGTTACTCTTTGGCCCATCCCAAGCAGCACTTACAACGGTGACTTTGTTCGTTATTTTAGGCTGCGTCGAGTTGAAGACACAGGAGCAAAGTCCAGTAACACCTCAGACATTCCAGCGCGGTTTCTTCCCTGCATGGTTGCTGGTCTCGCATATCATATAGCTATGAAGCGCCCAGAAGCTGCGCCTAGAATACAAATGCTTAAGTCTGTTTATGATGAGCAGTTTGAGCTTGCGGCACAAGAAGATAGAGAAAAGGCTTCTTATTCGTTCACGCCTCAGATGGATTCGTATTCATTATGACGGGGCCATACGCAAGAGCTAAGTATGCATTTGGGTTTTGTGACCGTACTGGTTTTAGATATCCCTTGGAAAAGCTTGTGTACGAGGTTCAGAATGGCGTGAGGACTGGGCTTCGTGTGGGATACGATGTGGTAGACCCAGACCAGCCTCAGAACTTTCTGGGGCGCATTAGGATATTCGATCCTCAGTCATTGCGTGATCCGCGCCCTGACAAGGGTCTAGAGGCGAGTAGGGAGTTTTTTGGCTGGAACCCTGTGGGGGATGGCGGAACAGCACCTGACGGTACTGACAGCCTGTCTTTAGCGGGTTCTGTCGGTGATGTAACAATAACTGTTGCCTAGGAGGAAACTATGAACTGGATTAAATCACGCATTGTTGAGCCTACGACTTGGTTGGCTGTAGGCGTTGGTGCCATTCTTCTTTCGACTGTCGTGCCTGTTATGGCGGTGTGGCTGATGATTGCGGCAGCTATAACGGTAGCTGCTGGTGTTGTCTTGAAAGAAAAAGGCGGTCGATAAGTTACTGGTAACTTGAGGAGGGTGCTATGCCAAAGATGAACGGAAAGAAAATACCTTACCCAGATGCGGAAAAGCGCATGGGTGGCGGTGGCCTTAAGATGGTCAAAAACAAGCAGGGAGATAACGTTCCCTTTTATGCTGCTGACGGTAAGGGAAAGATGATGGGCGGCGGTAAGGTTATGTATATGGGTGGCGGAAGTCTCTCTTATGGCAAGATGAAGATGGGCGGTGGCGGCGTTGCTGAAGACATTGCTGCTGCTGGTATTGGAGAAGATAAAAAAGATACAATTCAACTTCAAACCGCCCCTTCGGAACGAGTGGAAGGGGCTAACCAAGCTTCTAAGCGTAAAGAGAAAAAGGGTATGGGCGGTTCTATTGCCCGTGGCAGTGGTGCGGCTCGCGCTCAACAGTTTCGTAAAAACGGCTAATGGATTATGGCTTGGACATTTACCACACTTAAAACGGCTATACAGGATTATGTAGATAATACTGAAACGACGTTTGTGAACAATCTGGATGAGATGATACGGATTGTTGAAACGCGCATATTTTATGCCGTTCAGCTACCCATGTTCAGAAGAAACGTAACGGGTAGTCTTACGAGTGGTGGTCAATATCTTTCTCAACCTACTGACTTTATTGCCGCTTTAAGTCTTGCTGTTACTAGCGGTAACAACAGGACATATCTTCTTCCTAAAGATGTAAATTATATTAACGAGGCTTATCCTGACTCGACCGAAACAGGACTGCCTAAGTACTACGGCATCTTTGACGATGACTTTTTTATTGTAGGGCCGACACCAGACTCCGGTTACTCAACAGAGCTTCATTACGCATTTCAACCTGAAAGCATTACGGTTTCTTCTAGTGGCACAAGTTGGCTTGGAGACAATGCTGAAGATGCGTTGCTGTACGGATGTCTTGTTGAGGCTTACACTTTTATGAAGGGTGAGCCTGATCTTATCACCAACTACACTGAAAGATTTGCCGCTGCTATTCAAAGGCTTGGTAACTTGGGTGAAGCTAGAAACAGGCGCGATCAATACCGTAACGGTGCCTTACAGATACAGGAGACCTGATGTTATCTATCAAAACAACCATGCCGGATGACTTTAAGGTGACTGTTGGCACTACCAATAACCGTGGCCATACGCCTTCTGAAGTAGCTGAGATGTGCGTAAACAAGCTTATGTATGTTTCCGAAAGCGCCCCACCTGCAATCCGTGATCAAGCTATGTTTTTTAAAGACGAGCTTTTTGTTTTAATAGAGCATTACATGAAACAAGCGGTGGCAAGTGACAGAACTAATGTTATCAATGCGTTAACAAATGCTGGCTCCCCCCAGTTAGCCGAAATGATAAGGAGACTTTAAATGTCGATTACGCAAGCAATGTGTACGTCTTTCAAAGTAGAGCTTTTAAAAGGTGTCCACAATTTAACCGCCTCAACAGGCAATACAATTAATATGGCACTGTATCAAAGCACTGCCTCTCTCGATGCAACAACGACAGCTTATACGACTAGCGGAGAAGCAAGCGGTACAGGCTATACTGCCAAGGGCGCTGCGCTTACAAGCGTCACGCCAGTTGCAAGTGGGACTACGGCGGTATGCGACTTTGCAGACCTGACATTCTCGTCTGTAAGCATTACCGCTCGTGGCGGCATGATCTTTAACGAGACAGCTACGGGTGATCCTTCTCTTGTAATTCTCGATTTTGGCGCAGACAAAACCGCAACTGCTGGAGACCTAACAATTACATTTCCGACAGCAAGTGCAACGGCTGCAATTATTAGAATTGCTTAAATACAGAGAAGATAATGACTACTACATTTGCAGTAACAGTATCTAATCCGGGAAGTGGAAATAGATATTATATAGGTGGGGTCTTACAGGCCACTGTGAATATGGTGGAAGGCCAAACCTACAGGTTTGACCAATCGGATAGCTCCAATGATGGCCATCCGTTACGTCTTTCTACTACTTCAGATGGAACGCATGCTGGAGGCTCTTCTTATACAACAGGTGTAACTACAGCAGGAACGCCCGGAAATTCAGGTGCATACACTGAAATAACCGTAGCGGCAGATGCTCCTAATTTATTTTATTATTGCACTAACCATTCAGGCATGGGAGGTGCAGCAACAACTCCTGTTCTATTTGGTGGGTGGGGCAGGGGAACGTGGGGCAGTGGAACTTGGGGTCAGGAGCTACCTGTAACAGTTACAGGAAACGCACTTACCTCTAGCGTAGGTAGCGTTAATGTAGCCATTGTAGTTAATGTAACAGGTAACGCAACTACCGCAAGTGTTGGCTCTGTTACAGCAGCGGGTGGCTCTGCATTTACAGTTACTGGTAATGTAGCTACCAGTGCAGTTGGAAGCGTTGCAGAATCTATTGACGTTGATGTTACTCCTTCAGGCAATGGTCTAACAGCACAAGTTGGCTCTGTAACGGTTATAGAGGGATCAGGGGTAATAATAGTTGAAACAGGCTTTGGGCTTACTGCCTCTGTTGGTAGCGTTAATGTTTGGGGAGAAATTACTCCCACACAAGATGCCGACTGGGGGGCGATTGCCCCCACACAAGATGCAAGCTGGATCGATATAGCTGCTTAAAAGGATTAGATAAATGACTTCAACATACACAAGCAACTCTGGAATTGAGAAGCCCGGAACAGGTGACCAGTCAGGCACATGGGGCGATACCACCAATACCAACATGGACATCATAGATCGCGCTATTAGTGGCGTTGTTTCTTTGAGCCTAAGCGGAACCTCTACAACGCTAACCACTACCGATGGCTCTCTTACAGATGGTATGCATAAAGTTCTTGTGTTAGCCGGAAGCCCAACAGGAACAAACACAATTACGATTGCTCCGAATGATGCTGATAAATTTTATCTGGTCAAAAACGGTAGCGGTCAAAGCGCGGTGTTTAGTCAAGGTACTGGTGCAAATGTTACAATTCCTAATGGCGGTGCAGACATTATTTTTTCAGACGGTGCTGGCACTGGCGCTGCTGTAGCAAGTATTTTCGCTAACTCTCTTTCTTTTGGCAAAGTAAACCTAACTTCGGATACAGCATCTGGAGATGCAGCGGCTCTCGGTTATACCGCTGCTGAGGGTTTGATATTGACAGGTCAGGGTTCGACCAATGACGTGACAATTAAGAACGATGCTGATGCAGATGTTCTGGAGATTCCCACAGGAAGTACAAACGTCACAGTAGTAGGTGATATTACCGCTGGCGGAACCTTAAATGCTGCGGGTGATACTGCGGCAGGAGATGATGCAGCTATTGGCTACACGGCTGCTTTAGGTCTTATCTTAACAGGACAAGGCTCAACCAATGACGTAACGATTGTTAACGATGCTGATGCAACGGTTTTATCCGTTGCTACTGGCGGTACTGACGTTGATATCGTAGGTGACGTGACAGCCGCTACGGTGAACGCTGATGGAGACACCTCTGCCGGTGATAACGCTGCAATGGGCTACACCGCTGCGGAGGGCTTGATCCTAACAGGCCAAGGCTCGACCAACGATGTCACCATTAAGAACGATGCCGATGCTGATGTCATTGAGATTCCGACTGGCACCACGAATGTGACGGTTGCGGGTCAGTTTAACGGTGGCACGATCATTCTTGCAGAGACTGACACTGACACGTCAAACACAGGCAGTGTGACGATTGACTTCTCTGCTCATCAGAACTTTGTGCTTACTCTTACGGGTAACGTGACTTTGGCTAACCCAAGCACGGAATCAGTTGGTCAGGCTGGAGTGTTCGTGTTCATTCAGGACGGAACGGGTTCGAGAACTCTTAGCCTTGGAACGGACTACGAAAGCCCTGCTGGAGGCGGCATTACACTTAGCACCGCAGCAAGTGCGGTTGATGTAGTTCCCTACTTCGTCAAGGCGTCGGGTAGTATTCAGCTAGGCGCACCACAGTTGGCATTCAGCTAATGACAATGTTTGGCTCACAATGGCTGGCTAACGCTGGAGCGGACTACGATATAGATCAGTCTATCCGCTTTGAGTCGGGCGATGACGCACTGCTTAAGCGCAGCCTTTCATCTAGCGGCTCGCTGACAACGTGGACGCTTTCCTGTTGGCTCAAACGAGGCAGACCAAACGCCAACGAAAATAGTCAATGGTTTCCTATTTGGTCGGCGTCTGACGGGTCAAGCACCAGTGATTACCCCTTATCTATTTCAGACGGATCTACCCCCGGCAAATGGGCTATTGCTATTGGTGGTCAGAATTGGACAACGTCACAAAGGGTCGGCGATGTTGCCGCTTGGTATCACGCAGTTGTAGTTTGGGATAGCACTAACGGCACCGCTGGTGATCGGATGCGCCTCTATATCAACGGCAGTAGAGTTACAAGTTTTTCAGCAACGGGTACAGTTTCCAGCAGCATGAGCAGCCGTTGGAACAGCAGCAGCTATTCACATCACCGCATTGGATCGCTGAACATTTCAGCCGGACCTGACAACAAATACCTGTTTGACGGGTATCTCGCAGAGATGGTTTTCCTCGACGGGACCGCGACTACCGATGCGAGCAGTTTTGGTGAGTACGACAGCAATGGCGTGTGGATACCGAAGAATGTTAGTGGCCTGACGTTTGGAACTAACGGATTTCACATCACAGGTGCGGACTCCACCGCCCTCGGAGAAGACGTTAGAATCTCTGGAGATCAGGTCGTTAGCTATGCCGCATCTCAATATACTGGTGCGACAGGCAGCTACACTTACAGTAATGGTCGTCTTGAAGCGGACACAGACAACAAGGCGATAAGAACTTCTGACACGTTTACCGGAGACTTTGAATTTTCGTGGCGGTACATCAATATGGCTAACTTTGTCATTGGTGTGTACGAAACCGGCGAAGACGGAACTTTTAACGACAGCACATCTACTGCCGGTATGAATAGTATGACTGATAGTTGGTACATACAGACATCATCTGTAGCCGCTAACAGAGATATTTTTTATGGCGGGGCTGTTCAGGTAAACGCTACGACAATTGCTGATGGCGACACTTGGAAAATGACCCGTAGCAGCGGGACAATTAAACTTATTCGTAATGGCTCTGATGTTCACACTTTCTCTCAAACAAGCACAAACACTGTTCGTATTGCGATAGCTCAAGGGGATGCCGCAGCCGATCTTGGTCAAGTTGTTTGGGTAGACAATTCAACACTAGGAAATAACTTTTTTAGCAGTGGCCTAGCCGCAAACGATCAGATGTCCGACTCGCCCACCAATAACTGGTGTACTATGAATCCTCTTGACGCTGTTGGCCCCACTCTGAGCAACGGAAACCTAGAGTTCACTGACAGCAACGGTTCTGCTTGGCGTACTGCAAGAGCTACTATGGCTATACCGTCAACCGGCAAGTGGTACTGGGAATGTATTGCAACATCAAGCGGCGGCGTTGGCGATCCTAATTTTGGTATTGTAGCCGACAGTGTAAATACGCAAGTTTCTGATTGGTATCAAGATGCCTTGGCTTACGCTTATTCAACAAGATATGATTCCGTTGTAAACAACAACTGGACTGGAACGAGTCGTGGGACGTACGCCGGAGGGAATGTTCTTCAGATTGCATATGATAGTGGTACTGGAAAATTACATTTTGGAATACAGAACTCTTGGATCAACGGCGGCGATCCGGCTGATGGAAGTAGCCCAGACTTTACGACTAGCACCACGCTAACTTTTTTACCCTATGTTTCCATATACAATAGTAAGACGGGTTCTATAAATTTTGGTCAGAGTGCTTTTGCTTACACACCACCCACGGGATTCGAGGCTCTTAATACCGGCAACCTTCCCACACCAACAATCGCAGATGGATCAAAGTATTTCCAGACAACTTTGTACGAAGGAGATGGCTCAACTCAGTCAATAGACCAAAGCGGAAACAGCACATTTTCGCCTAATTTAGTTTGGATTAAAAACAGAGATGCGACGGATGCCCATGCTTTATTTGATACTGTCCGTGGTGCTACAAAAGTTTTGTCTTCTAATTCTACTGCCGCTGAAGCAACTAATGATGACACCTTAACCGCTTTTGAGTCCGATGGCTTTGCACTTGGCGATGACGTAATCGTAAACACCAACGCTGAAAGCTATGCAGCGTGGCAGTGGAACGAGGGGGCAACTCCGGGCTTGGATATCATCGCTTACACCGGCAACGGTTCGAACAGAACTATCGCTCACAATCTTGGCGTAAAGCCGGGAATGTTTATTGTGAAAGCACGGGATAGGGACGATGCAAACTGGGGTGTTTATCACTCTGCGGTTGGTGCTACAAAGTCGTTATTTTTACAATCTACTGGGGCTGCTTTTGATAGTGATGAATACTTTAATGACACAGAACCAACTTCGTCGGTATTTACACTAGGTGTTAATGCTCAAGGGAACACAGATACAAAAACATACATTGCTTATGTCTTCGCACCAGTGGAAGGCTTTAGTTCTTTTGGGAGTTTCACGGGAAATGGAAATGCAGCCGGGCCTTTTGTGGCGACCGGCTTTAAACCTGCTTTTATAATTTTTAAAGTAAGTACGAACGCCCCGACCGGTTGGATAATGTTGGATGTAAAGCGAGATACTTTTAACGCAGTAAACCATGTCTTACAGCCCAATGCATCCGACGCTGAAAACAGTGGCGCTGATTTTTGGGACTTTGTTTCAAATGGATTTAAAGTAAGAAATACGTGGGCAGCTGCAAACGGCAACGGATACACAGTCACATACATGGCATTCGCAGAACACCCATTCGGCGGTGACGGCGTTGCACCAGCGACAGCAAGATAGGATAAGATTATGTGGAAATACTCAGGCAGAACGATTAAGGAACACAAAGCGTGGATCGACGACAACGGCATCACGCACCCGCGCAACTGGCACATCTGGTCGCCCAGTGACAAAGCTGCGGCGGGTTTGACTGAAATCACGCCCGACACGCCACCTGACAGCCGCCTTTACAACTGGTCGATGGACAGCGACGGAAAAATTACTAGTACCGCCAAGGCACTAGCTGATTCAGGGTCAGGCGATAATCTGGTAAAGGGCGTTAAAACCAACCTGAAAGACGAGGTAAAAATACAGCAAGGCGCACTGTTAGCTCAGACAGATTGGGCCGTGGTTCGTAAATCCGAAAAAACCACTGCAATCCCCGGAAATATCTCAACATGGCGTGATGCAATCCGCACTAAAGCTACCGCAATGGAGAGTGCCATCGACGGCGCGGCGGACACTGCCGCCGTTGCTGCATTGTTTCTGTCTTGGGATGCAGAAGGAAACAAATCTGGCATACTTTATGACTGGCCTGTGTTGGGAAGCTAGTAAATGCCGCTACAAGAATTAAAATTTCGCGCTGGTATTAACAGGGAGACTACGTCTTACTCCAATGGGGGCGGCTGGTTTGATTCTGATAAGGTTCGGTTTCGAGACAATTTTCCTGAAAAAATAGGCGGCTGGCAAAAGTATTCTGAGGCTCAGTTTCTTGGGACTTGCCGCTCTCTTTATTCATGGGTTGCTCTTGACGGGTCAATATATCTAGGCGTTGGCACTAACCTTAAGTTTTATGTGGAAGAGGGTGAAACCTATTCTGATATTACGCCTATCCGCAAAACGACAACGAACAGCACAACTTTCGCAGCCACCAATGGCTCCGCGACAATTACAGTTACAGACAATACGCACGGGGCAAAAGAAGGCGACTTTGTTACCTTTAGTGGTGCGTCTAGTTTAGGCGGCAATGTCACAGCCGCAATCTTAAATGCAGAGCATCAAATTGTTAGCGTTCCTACTGGCAATACATACACGATTACTGTTTCAGTTACCGCTAACGCTAGTGACTCTGGAAACGGCGGCGGTTCCGTAACGTCTGTTTATCAAATAAATGTTGGTCTTGATACTGGGGTTACTGGAACGGGCTGGGGTATTGGAACTTGGGGGCGCGGCACATGGGGTTCCGGTGTTTCAAGTTCGGGTGCGGAAGCTCAACTAGGGCTGTGGACGCAGGATAACTTTGGAGAAGACCTGCTTATAAATCAGAGACAAGGAAATATCTATTACTGGGATTCATCTGCCGGGGTGAACAATAGAGCCGTTGTCTTATCAGGTTTAACAGGGTCTAACAAAGCTCCCACAATAGCTAAACAGATCATGGTGTCGGACAGAGACAGGCACGTCATAGCTTTCGGGTGTGATGATGAATCTTCGATAGGAATTCAAGACCCCCTACTTATAAGGTTTGCAGATCAGGAGTCTCTTACTGACTGGGAAACCAGAACCGACAACACAGCGGGTAGTCTTAAGCTGGGTACGGGTTCGGAGATCGTGTGCGCTAAAGAAGCCAGAGAAGAAATACTGGTTTGGACTGATGTGTCCCTGCACTCATTAAGGTTTCTTGGGCCACCGTTTACGTTTGGCATCACACAAATATCTGGTTTGATTACGATCATTTCTCCCAACGCTGCGATAGCCGTTGAGGATTTTTCTGTGTGGATGGGGCGGGATGATTTCTACGTTTACAAGGGTGGCGTAAGTACGCTGCCTTGTTCAGTCAAGCAGTATGTATTTAGTGATATGAACCTAGCGCAAATACAGAAAATAGTTTGCGGCGTTAATTCTGCATTTAGTGAAGTCTGGTGGTTTTATCCCTCTTCTGGGGCGACAGAAAATGACAAGTATGTTGTTTGGAATTACACAAATAATCTGTGGTACTACGGAACGCTTCCAAGGACAGCTTGGCTGGATCGCGGAATTAAAGATTTCCCTTTAGCCGCATCTAATGATAAGTATCTTTATAGTCACGAATTTGGTTTAGATGACGGCTCAACAGTGCCAGCGTCAGCAATCTCTTCTTATATTGAGTCGTCTCAAGTTGATATTGGAGAAGGGGATAGATTTTCTTTTGTAAGCAGAATTATTCCTGACATCTCTTTTACCACCAGCAGCGTGTCGGACCCTAGCGCCAACCTGATACTAAAGAGCAGAAACTTCCCCGGCGCTAATTATGAGCAGACTGATACATCTGATGTCGCGCAAACATCATCGTCTCCTGTAGAGTTGTACACAGAGAAAGCAGATGTGCGCTTGCGAGGCAGGTCAATGACGTTGCGAGTAGAGTCGAGCGACGTGGGTGTGCAGTGGAAGTTAGGAACGCCCCGCATGGATGTGCGTCCTGATGGTAGGCGCTAATGACAAGCCGCCCAATAGCTCCCACTAAGCCGACATTCTTGTCGCCCCCGTTTACTTACGATGTGGGGTATTTCGGAACCCTTTCTGCTAACTTAAACATTTTGGTGGCGCAGATAGAAAATCCGGGGCTTGTGCAGACTTCGGGTTTAAATATTACAAATTTACTTAACAATGATTCAACTCTGGCTATTGGTGACGTTTTTGAGGTGGATGGATTTCTAAAAGTCAGTAGAATAAATAATCCAAATGTTGCTGGAAATAGTGGGACAATGTCAGTTGCTTCTGTAACAGTAACAATAAGTTAGTGGGATTATGATTAGTCAATGTAATTGGAGGATGCCATGAGCCTAGTAGAGGCAGCGGAAGCTGTAAGACAAAGGGGTCGCTACGGCGATAGCGTTCTGATGCATGTTAACCCTCAGGAAGCAGAGGCTCTGGCGGCTGGTTCAGGTGGCTATCTAACTACTAACCCAGACACCGGATTACCCGAAGCGTTCCTTCCTGCACTCCTTCCGATACTGGGCGGTATAGGAGGAACAGCTTTGGCGACCTCTGGCGCTCTTGCTGGTTTGGGAGGCTTGGGAGCTTTCATGACTGCAAACCCCTACATGGCAGGGGCCGTTGGTTCAGCTTTAGGAAAAACACTAGGTACTGGTGATCTTGGCGAGGGTGTTAAAACCGGACTGTTTGCAGCTTTAACAGGCGGCTTGATGCAGGGGCTGACGAGCGATGGTGATTTTATAAGATCAGGAGCAGATATTGGTGGAGCGGATGCGCTGGCAGCGGCTAGGGCTACAGACGCTGCTGCTAATGTTGCGAATCCTGAAGCTCTTAATCTTGCGGGTGTGGCCAATCCAGCAGGATATAACCCCAACGAAGGTATAATCTCAAGGATGCCAACATCTTCTTCGGCGGGGGTGGGAGATTTTGCTGGTAAATCAGTCAAAGACATAAGCACAATCGATAGAATTTTAGCGCCTTCGCGCCCCGCATATATTGACCCAGCTTCAGGAGCTTTTGTTAAAGGACGGCTTAATACGCTGGGTCAAGCGGTAGGCGGCGTTGGCGGTGCGATCCTAGAAGAGGCTGCGTTTCCAACAACAGTTGACTTTGATCTAGAAGAAGAAAAAGTATACAGACCCCAACGGTTTGGAACACGGGATCGGTTTACTCCAGATGACGACTATCGTGGCGGCATAGACCCAGAGTTTAATTACTTCTCACCCACTAGGTTTGTTGCTGATGGAGGGGCCATGCGTATGCAGATGGGTGGGCTTGCAGCTTTGGAAGAAATGCAGGGCATGGACCCTACCGCATCAGGACTAGGCGCAATGGCTGGTGTCATGGAAGGTGCTGATCCTGACTCGTCAATGATGCAGATACAGTCAATGATGATGGAGGGGTCTTCTCCTGATGGAGATACTCAGGACATAATTGTTGAAGAGGCTATCTCAGCTATTCGTGGTGAACATGCAAACCCAGACGTAGCCATTCAATCCTTTGTTGAGCAGTACGGTGAAGAAGCTCTTAATGTTTTGGTCGAACAGGTCGGTCAGGAAATGATGATGGAGCAAATGGGTCAAAATCAAGACATGCTTGTTGAGGGCGATGGCATAGTCGAGGGTATCGGCAAAGGCCGTGATGACATGGTTCAGGCAAGCTTGGAGGGTGAGAAGGACGTTCTTCTTTCTCGTGACGAGTTTGTTTTACCCGCTGATGTTGTGTCTGGTTTAGGAGATGGCAGCACACGGGCCGGAGAAGAGGAACTGATGAAGCTAATTGATCGTGTGCGGACACGGCGCACAGGAACAAAAGAGCCGCCGAACATGGTCGGGCAGGTAATGCCAGCATGATCGTATCTCTTGTCCCGCCTGAATACGTTGACAAAGAGTGGCCGCATGTGGCCGATCTTTTGTTAAAAGCTATTTTATTTTCAGGAGGACGCTGGGATATTGAGTCTGTGCGTGAAGAAGTAAAAGCAGGTCGGCAGCATTTATTTTTAGTTTATGACGAAGACAAGAAAGAAACAAAGGCTGCTTGGACATCTAAGTTTGTAGAGTACCCCGGTTCTAAGGCTTTACAGACTTTGTTTATAGGCGGCTCTGGGTACGATGAGTGGTTTGGAGAAGTAAACAATTTTATCAAAAGCTGGGCTGAAGATAACGATTGTAATTTTGTTGAATTTATTGGCCGTAAGGGTTGGGAAAGAAAGCTGAAAAAGATTGGCTGGACTTCTGAGTATTGTTCTTATCGGATGGAGGTTTAGTTATGGGAAAAGGCGCACCACCCGGTGGCGGGGCACCGCAAACATCACAGGTAACGCAAACAACAAGTAATCTGCCTGACTATGTAGAGCCGTATTTTACGCGGCTGTTAGATAGGACGGAGGTTCAGACTAATCTTCCATATGATGCTTATACTGAGGCTAGGATAGCAGAGCCAACAACGTCAGGGGTTGCTTCTGAACAGCTAACCCGTGATATAGCGACAGACACTGCTTTGCAGACTAGCTTTGATACAGCAGGTGCTGAATTTGCTGAACAGGTTGCTCGTCCAACTCAATTTACAGGCACTGATCTTGTAGGACAGTTTGATCCGTCAACTTCGTTTGCTCAGTATGCAGCGCCTACTGAAGCTGTTTTAGCTGCAAGAGACCCTCGCACTCAAGTACAAAGCTTTATAAATCCTTATTTAGAAAACGTGCTGGCACAGCAAGAGGTTTCCGCACAGCGAAGGTTTGACGAAGGTCAGGCAAGAAGAGATGCAGAGGCGATTCAAGCGGATGCTTTCGGCGGTAGCAGAAGGTTTGTCCCTAGGCAAATGGCGCAACGTGATCTTGACGAAAGGCTTGATCAAATGGGCGCTACGGCAAGAGCCGATGCTTTTGGCCAAGCTATGCAAGCGGCGACTGGTCAACAAGAGCTTGCTCTTAAAACAAGGGCGCAAGCTTTATCTGATGCGGGAATACAGCAGGAACGAAGATTGTCAGCAGCAGAAACCGCTGATCGTCTTGGTCTTGCGGGGGCCGAAGCGATATTGGGCGCTGCTCCTGCGTTACAGAAGACTCGACTAGAACAGGCTGCTGCTTTAGCGGGTGTAGGTGAGTCAGAAAGATTAAGGCGACAGGCAGAACTTGATCTTAGTTTTCAAGATTTTATTAATCAGCGAGACTATGAAAGAGGTCAGCTACAGTATCTGTCTTCGATCCTTCGCGGTGTTCCTATTACGCCAGAATCAGAAGTGCGCCGTATGGAGCCGCCGCCCAGTCCGTATGCACCTCTTTTAAGTCTTGGCTTGGGCGCTGCTGGCCTGTCTAAGCTGTTGGGGTAAAGGGGAAGTAAGATGGTAGGAAACCTTGTTCAAATCCAAGATAAGTTAAAAGACCTAAGCGATAATCAGCTTAGGACTGCTTACTCTCAAGGCACTGTTCCTCAGTTTCTAGTGATGACCGAAATGGGTCGTCGCAAGGAAATGAAGGAAGAGTACCAGAAGAACCAAGCCCAAGGCTCTACGACGGTTGCAGAGGACATACTTGCTCCTGCGGCTAACATGGCGCGTGGTCTAGGTGCTATGGCGCAGCCTCAGAACAGGATGTCTACCCAGCCACAGAACCTACCTATTGAGCAGTCAATGGCAACCATGCCCCCGTCTCCCCAACCAATGGCCAATAAGTTACCAGTAACTCGTATGGCTGATGGTGGTCTTGCAAAGATCAAAGCTCAAAATGGCATTTCTTTAGATGGACTTGATGGGCCAACCCTGTTTAATAGAACGCCTTATTTTAATAATGGGGCGTTCAATCCGGAAAAATTTGCTGAAACTTTTTACGCATTGGATTATCCGGGTTCACCTCGTGCAAATTTTAACCCAGCCGCTACAATGCAGTCACCTAGTTTTTCAGCAGCGAGGGCAATGGATAGACTTTTCCCGACCATGCCCATAGATAAAGATTATCTTGCTAGGAGAAGAGGCAGGACACAGGCTGTAGATTCTTTAAAAGATTATTTGCGTGATCCCAGTGCCTATAGGGAAGCAATTCTTAAAGCACAGGCTGATGCAAAGCCAGTACCGGCAACATCAACGACAGTACCGGCAACATCAAAGCTTGTTCCCGGTGGTTACGAACCTCGTCCTACCCCATTTCAGGCTGACCCATTTAGACCAATAAAATTTGACCCTAGTAAATTTGACCTCAACATTCCAGCAGCACGGGCAGCACCGCCAGTAGATGTATCTGCATTGCTGCCTGAGCGTTCGGCCGGTCCAGTTGCTGGGTTTAATACTAATTTTGATCCGTATGAAGACAGGTTAAAGGCAGCAGCAGCAAAACAGCCGCCAGCGGTTACCTATAGCTCGTCCCTTACTAGCGCCGAAGCGGCAGCAAAAAAAGCGTTAACAGGTGCACAGGCGGCATTAACGGCTGACTCTGCGTATAAAGATTTATCTACGGCTTTGACTGATAGGAGAGATGCTATTGGTGGCCAGCGCGATGAGGCTGCTGGACTTGCGCTTCTCGAAGCTGCCGCTAGAATTGCTGGTTCTAAAAGCCCGTTTATTACTCAAGCTATTGGCGAAGCAGCCCCTGCGATTGCAAGCTACGGTAAAAGCTTAAGCGAAGTTAGAAAGCAAGAGAATGCTTTGTTTGACGCAGAAGCAAAGCTTACGCAGCTAGAAGTAGCAGAAGCCGCTGGCAGAAAAGACGAGGTTTCAAAGTTGCGTGGAGAGCTTCGTGATCTTGATAAGGTGCGTAGAGATGTTGATGAAAAAGCTTTCAATAGATTTGAAAAGACGCGCAACCTTGAGATCAATGTAATTAAAGCCGAACAGCAGTTTGCTACTGCAAGAACCACTCAGGACCGTGAGAACGCAAGATTTCGGCTTTCAGCAGCAAAGGATGAAAGAGAAAAAAACTCTCTTGCAAACCAGCTTGGAGAAACTCAAGCTAACATTGTTGAGCTTGAAGACTTGCTTCGTAGTGGGAAAAGCAGGGGTGGTCAACCTTTGACTGATGCTGAGAAAGCAGCGGTGCAAGATCGCATTGGAGAATTAAAAACCAGAGGAAAAGACATAGCTGGTTTAGTTAAGTCAATGAAGGGTGATGATCTTTTAACGGCCACAAGAAAGCAACAGCTAGTTAAGAGCTACAATGCCCAAATTGATAGTATTAAAAAGACACTAGGTTATGGGGTCGATCTTTATATTTCACAGGCAAAGAGAAAGGGTCTTACAGAAGAAGCGGCCAGAAAAGAGTTTGATAACTTGAGGCAACAGCAGGGTGTCATGCAAAGAGAAATTAACCGCTTGTTGGGTCTGGACATTCCAAGTGGGGCCGCACCGGCTGGTGCTGGCCAAGGTAGCGGCAAAACAATTCAATACGATAATAAAGGCAAGCGTATAAGCCAATGATACAGGCTGTTCAAGCAGACGGGACAATACTTGAGTTTCCAGATGGGACTCCAGATTCCGTTATAGATCAAGCAGTTCAAGAGTATATTGGTGGTTTACCTAAACCAGAATACGTCTACCCCTATGCCGCACGAGACAAAGCAGGTTTTTTTGATCGTGTGGGCGAGTCTTTTGAGTCTGGCGTTAGCAAGCTTCGTGGGCTTAGTGCCAGTGCTGTTGAGGCTACGGGTGAGCTAACAGGGTCCGAAGACCTTACAGGCTTTGGCCGAGAAGGTCGCGAAGCTTTTGTTAAAAGAGAACAAGAGCGCGAAATTCCTGCCATACAATTTACCGACATTGATAACTTAGGTGACGTTGGCGAGTGGCTTACGGACACCATCCCCGAACAAACTGTAATGTTTGCTCCTTCGATTGCTGGTGGTCTGGTAGGAGCAAAGCTTGGGACAAAAGCAGGGGCAGCAGTAGGTGCGTTTTTTGGCGGCGTTGGTGCAATACCGGGAGCCGCAATAGGCGGAACGATTGGTAGTTTGCTGGGCGCATTTATTCCTTCGCTTACCCTTGGTGTAGGCGAAGTTCAAGAGTCAATTAAGTCGAAAGACTCATCCGTTGTAAATCCTGAAGCAGCATTTGCTGGAGGTACTGCAATAGCGGCGCTTGATTCAATCCTGCCCGGAAAGATTGGAGGGCAGCTTGTTAAGCGATTAGGAACAGAATCTGCTGAAGAGGTAGCAAAAAGAACGCTACTCAAGCCTATCAAGCGGGAGTATCTCAAAGCTGCTGGTAAGGGTATGGCTGTTGAGGGAATTACCGAGGCTATGCAGGAAGCAATAGCAGAGGTAACAGCGGTCGAGGCTACCGGACAGGAACTGGATGGCGCTGAACTAAGAAAGATGATGATCAATGCCGGTGCTGCTGGCGCATTGATGGGCGGTGGGGTTAGAACCGCATCTGAAAGATTTAAGAAAACCAGAACTCAAGACGAAGTAGATCAGGTACAAAAGCTTTTAGACAAGCAGGAAGCGGAGCGAGAGGCTCGCGCTCGTGAAGTCATTACTCCCGATCCAGATGGTCCTCTTCTTCTAAGCTACAACGAAGCAGAGTTTACGACTGATAGCCCCTCTCAGGTTGTAGAAACTATCATTGACGAGTCAGTCAACAATGTTGCCCCCACAGGTTTGGGAGAAGATATCGGGTCGGGTGCGCCTCTTGGCCCATTCACTGTACGCGAAATGCCTAACGGTGGATTTGCAGTTGTTAATGCTGCGGGTGAGGTGCGGACACCGTCTTTCCAAACTCTTGACCTTGCTCAAGAAGCTGCCAATCTTTTAACAGAAAGAGTGCCGACAGCTATTGAAGCTGCTGAAGTTGAGTTCACACAAGCGGCGGCAAGTCGTGCGCTCGAAGATAATAAGATTGAAGAAACCGCTGCTACTCTAGATGCTGCTAGGGAAACAGTAACTCCTCTGGGATTTTTTAGCCGTGAGGAAGTTGGTAAAGAAGTTGCTTCTCAAATAGATCGTAAGCGGACTATGGCGGTTTCTCTCAGACCGGGAGAGATCGTGCAGAACGATGGCCTTTATACTATTGAAGAGGTGGCTGAAACAGGAGCCTCCAACAAAGCCTTAAGCGCCATCATTGCTAAGAAAAGGCCACTTACAGAAGACGCATCTCTTAATGTTACGGTCAGAGACATAGAAGACCTAGCGTCAACTAAGAACATTCGCTTTGGCGATGAGTCGTTTAAGACGTTTGCGTTGCGGACGACAGGCAAATCAATGCCACAAAATATGTCGCAGGTGCAGCGGAATGCTTTGTTTGAGCGGCTGGACGCGATGCCGGAGTTCAAAGAAGAAACCTCTATCCCTGTTATTAAGTATCCTCATTTCACGGCACAGCAGATTGCTGACGTAGCAAAAGCGATTAGGGAAACGGGGACAGCGGAGGTTTGGAAAGACACCTCAAAGCCTCCCCCTAAGGCAGCTAAAGTTTCAGATAAGTTAATTCTAGAAGCAGTTGGCGCACCTAATATAAAAGGCGCTCGACGGAAAGAAGTGGCTGGTGAAATCAGGCGAGAGCTTATTCGTCGCGGAATACTAGATAAGAACGGAACAATCAAGCGTCGTTTGGTTCTGAGGGGCAGTCCCGAAAGAACGGCTCCACCCAGTGTAAAAAAACAAGAACTGTTGCAGAGGCTTAAGCCTTTAGCTAGGGCAATTAACGATAGGTTCCAAGCAAGGGTAAAAGCCAATCCTGCGCTAGAGGGTGTCAGGCTTAAGTTCAACAACTTAATTGAAAGTATAGAGAGCGGGGAAATCCAAGCTGACGCTGAAGGTGTGTTTAGAGCCGAGGAAGAAGCTGGTCAGCTTATTAAGACTATACGATTGGCGCTTGATCCTGTTGTTGATCCGTCAAAGTCAGATCAAGAAAACATATCTGCTCTTGCCGAAGTGCTTGATCACGAGTTTATTCACGCAGCTTACGAGGCTGGTGTTGTTACTGATCAGGAGAAGGCAGCATTAGAGTCTTTTGTGAAGAAGGCCAAGCGTCCCGGTACTGACAAAACATATTACGAGGACAGGGCCGAAGCCCTCAGAGATAATCCTCCTAGTGAAGAGATACTTGTAGAGGAAGCTGTAGCGGAAGCGTTCCGAGATTACGCCGCAGGTCGTCGCGTGTTCCCGCCTAAGACGCGAAACATTTTCCGTAAGATTGCTGAGTTCTTTAGGCTTGTTAAAGAAGCGGCGGCAGACGCGGACATCATAACTGGTAACGAGATATTCCAGCGTCTTGATGCTGGTGCGGCACCCCTTCGAGGGAGACGGTCTGGCGGCAGGGCTACAGAGACAACCGCTACTCCAGTTAATCTTAACGCAGCAGAGACAGCTACGGTTGAAAGAGAGGGTCGTGTTCCCGACTTTCCAACAGCCGAAAAGTTCTCTAGAAAACGTGCCCGTAAGACACCTGCTCCAGTTGGAGATAACCCGTTTCCCACCCCTCCCGAAGACGAAATACAAGCACGTCTAGGCAGGAAGGCAAAGAGGACAGATGTTGCGGGTGCTACCGAGTCTACAGGACCACGAAACCCACGCCAAGAAATCGTAAACGATGATGGGGAAGTAGTCGCTGTTGTTGGCAAGATTACATTTGACGACTGGATCAATCAGACAGAAACCCGTCTTGATGATGCCGGGATAGCGGCGGCACGGGAATGGTATCCAGAAGCAGCCAAATCGTATCAAAAGTATTTTGGCAAAGACTGGCCTAACTTTTTAGCCGCATGGCTTATGGCTAACCAACAGGCTAGTCCTTCGACAGCGGCTATGAATGCTGTTCGTTCAAGAGAGCAAGCTCTTACGCAAGCGGCGCAAGCTCCTGTTTCACAAGAAGTAGAAGCTGGTTTAGCGGCAGATAGGTTATTTGATTTCTGGATGGCGATGGAGGCAGGTGGGGAACTGCCTTCAGGGGGCGCACAGAAGCTCTATGATTTTATAGACAGTGGGCTTCTGCGAGAAACGCGGTCATGGATGGGTGACGATGTACGCGGTGGGGCACCTGCCGTTGCAGACGTTCATTCTCTCAGAGACACTGGATTTGTTGACGCAACCTATCAGAAGTTTTTGCAGGAAAACTACGGTGTGCGTGTTGAGACTGACACGTCAGGCTCTCCGGGGGAAAACCAGTACGAGCGTTCAGGCGACTTTATGAGGGCGCTTAGTGATCACCTCAATGACATAAACTACAAGGGCGGCGGCTGGACGCCATATCAGGTGCAGTCTGTTGGCTGGATGGCGACGACTAAATTCCTTGGTAAGCCGGGACAAACAGCCGAAGAATCAATTCTGTTTAATATCAGGAACCTGCCATTTGAGGTAGCTTTTGGAGAAGGCTCCCCTTACTCCGAGACCTTTGTAGATTATTATCAGCTACCTGCTATCGGACAAAAGGAAGTCACGGGTATAGCTGCTGAAGCTGCCGCTGATTTTGCCAGAGAAGTGACAGGCGTTGCTGAAATAAATCGCTATGTTTCTACGGGCGGTTGGCTTGACGATAGTCTTAATCCAAACATGGTAGAGCAAGTTGTTGCTTCTCCAGAAGCAATGATGGATATGGCTAGTATTATCGGTTATGCGGTAGAGCAAACAGGAATGTTTCCCTATCGGATTGTGCCTACCAAAACAGGCAAATCTAAGCTTGCTTTAAAAATTCGCCCCAGTGATGTGTCAAAAGATTTGTTGAATAACGACACAAACATGGCCATACTGTGGGACAAAATACGCAATGCTGAATTAGCAGGAACTAAGAAAGCTGAAAAACAGTTAGCCAAAGAACGCAAAGCTGGAAAAGAAGATGCCCGGTTGCCTGATGAGGATAACATTATCACAGGTTACACTGGGACTATTGACGAGAATGGCAATTCTTCAATGCTTATTCTCTTTGATACAAAGAAAGCCGGTTTGTTGGCTAGGTTGGAGCCTGATGGAGATGTGATAAGCGCCATATCTAAAATTTCTGAGGAAATGGGTTTTGATTTAGATGTTGAGGCAGCTTATTACGAAGGCGATTATATAGAAAATAACTGGACGGAGGACAAAGAAGGTGGTGGCTACTTACAAAGGATTCATCAAAGATACGGACCCGCTGTTGCAGAACGGGTCAAGAATTTTAAGCGGGGCCAACTTGAGCCGCTACTCGAAGACTCCATCACAAGCGCAAGACTCAAGTATGGAAACAGAGAAAAGTTTAGTCGCCGGAGTACCGACAGCGCCGTCGAGAGCCGCATACCCGACAGAGCAGGACTATCTCGAAGCGAGAGACAGTTACAGGCACAGGATAGGTCGGGTGCTACCGCGCAAGAAGAGGTAAGGGTAGAGGGGCTACCAGCTTCCTACAACATACCCGGAACAGGCCCAGTTCCCACTGAGCCGTTTGCACCAGCAAGACAAGCTGCCCGTGAATACGGTCAAACCGTTGGGCGCAGTGTGCCTGAGCTTGTTGGTAATTACGTTTACGGACCAGTGGACGGAGAACGGGCAACTCGTATAGCGCAAGCATACGAAGACATGCCGAACACTCCAGAGGATTCCTTTACGCAAGCGGCTTACGAGGCTTTGGCGGAAGAGGTCATGACGCAATATGACTTCATCAAAGACACTGGTCTTGAGGTAGAGTTCTATCCATCTGACGTTGACCCTTACGCCGCCTCGCCGCGTGAGATGATCGAAGATGTAAAACAAAACAACCATATGTATGTCTTCCCCACCGATGCAGGGTTTGGCACAGACGGGATTACTGCGGAAGAAGTAGCTGATAACCCTATGCTGCGCCTTACTGACGAGTTCATATCAGGTCGTCGAGCTAGGGTGAATGACATCTTCCGGGCGGTTCATGATTACTTCGGGCACGTTAAGGAAGGCTTTGGGTTCAGGGCTGCTGGAGAAGATGCTGCATATGCCAGCCATGCGGTTATGTTCAGTCCGCTCGCTCGCGCAGCATTAGCGAGCGAGACCCGTGGCCAAAACTCTTGGGTCAACTTTGGACCAGCAGCCAAGCAAAATGAAAACGCTTCTGCTGTTGATACAGTTTATGCAGACCAGAAAGTTGGGATACTGCCAGAGTTTGTTATTAACGAAGGTATTGAAACCCTTGTAGAGCCTGTCAATCTTCAAGAGCTTCAAGATGAAACTGGCTTCAATACGCAAGAAAACTTTGTTCCCGATGAAAGGTTTTCTCGTAAGTACCCACAAGACCCCCGTAACGCTGCGCCAAACAGGTTTGTAAAAAGAGCAAGGGCAGACGGAACACGCAGTGATGTTTGGGGTAAGCTTCCATTTAACACTAAATTTTTAAATGTGCGTATGTCTGCTGGTCAGAATTACGAGACTGGTGGTTACGGTCAGGCCCACGCTGGGCTACACGATGATCATTTCAGAGGCATAGAAGATTTACCGTTTACGAGTTCAGATGCTGCTATTGCTGCCGCTTTAGATGCTTACACTGAGGCACGGGTATCTGGTGTTGACAAGTCAAGATTTAAGTTTGTAGAGAACCGCCGCGCAGGGTCTCTTGAAATGTTGTGGAAACCCGTGGGTTCAAAGACGCAGGTCAAAGTTGTTTTCGATACAGTGACCGATGCTAAGTCGGGGCAAGAGTTCCTTGGTATAACTACGGCCTATCCTAACAGCGAGGTTATGATAAAGGACAACCTCCGTGAGGACGTAGAAAATTACAGGAAAGCAAATCACTTAGGGCCAAAGTTCTCTGCCTTGTCTACTACGGCTCAGGAAACTGCGCTTACTTTTAAAACTAAAAAGCCAACTGGTCGCCCTGTCCTGAAGCTTAACAAGGCTGCAAAGGAAAAGTTTTCTAGGGGCGGCACGGTCAAGGACGAAAGCCCTGAAGTTCAGGAAACAATCAACAAAACGCAAGCTGTTAATACAGAGGAGACCGCTGGTCAGGCTTGGCTTAGTGCAATCTTTGGTGATTACACAGACAGCGTATTGTTTAGCAACAACTGGGACTTGATTAAAAGTCAATTTAGAAAAAATATACTTAACAAGTATGAAGCTATATCTGTTCTTTCCAGAAAAGCAGCAAAGATTGCGGGAGAAGTTTTAGCGGATGCCAGCGCATTCTCTGCTGTTCTCATGGCTGAACAACATGCAGGGGTAACAAAGGCTGCTTTCTATGACGGAGTTCCTGTTTACGATAAGGAGCTAGGGTTTACCTATGTAACGAGTGATGTCGAAGGTCAATCAATTCGCGGCCTTGCTTTTATACTAAGCCCTGTCCTAGAGAACCGCGTTGTTTCTCAGTTTGGCACCTATGCTCAGGCAAGAAGGGCGCAAAGACTTAACAAACAGAAAATCAATTCTGGCATGACTGATCAGGATGTCCTTAATGGTTTGTCGCTTGGTGACAAGTATGATTACTTTGCAGAAGTCTTTGATGAATATCAGGTCTGGAACAGCTACCTAGTTAAGTACATGGTTGATACTGGGCTAATCACAGCCGAGATGGGTCAGACGTGGATTAATACTGCTGATTATACCCCCTACTACAGACAGTCTTTAGAGGGCGCTGACGGAACTCAAGACCTGACATACTTCTATCCCGGCGATCCTACGCTTGGAACCTATGGTCAGGGCTTGGCCCCCCTAGAAGGAGCGGAGGGAAGCGGACGGTCTCGCATTCCACTAGACGGTAAGCGAGTTGATAAGCGTCTTGTTGGCGCTGGTAGGGTGTTCCAAATAGATATAGACGGGCAGGTTCAGCCGGAACAGTACGACAGTTACAACAAAGCCGTCGCGTCTGTTCGTGCCCTAAGACAATCTAATCCAGATGTTTCGGTTGATCTTTATGCCGCCCCTCGCAGGGTAGATGATTTTCTAGATAACGTCGCAAGGAACACAGCTACAGCAATACAGGGCGGCATGAAGAATATAGCCGCTCAAAGAGTTATCAGAGACTCCCTGACCTTGGGAGTAGCTTCTGAGGTTACTCCTGATGAGTCAGGAAACAAACCAAGGCAAACTGTTCAGATACGAGTGGACGGTGTTGATCGTTACTTTGAAATTGTTGATGAATTTCTCTACACGAGCATGACAATTCTGGGGCAGAACACCGACAGTATTATGGATAATGTGTTTGTTGGTTTTGCAGCAAGTCCAGCAAGGGTGTTGAGGGAACTTGTTACAAGAGACCCCGGATTTATGTTGCGGAATATGATGCGTGATACGTTAAGCGCGTGGGTTACATCGGGGCAAAATTACATACCAGTTATTGATAGCGCAAAAGGCGTTATGGACGTTATACGAGGCAGCGAGTCTTCCGAGGCTTTAAGGATGGCTGGGGTTTTTGGAGGGTTTGATTTTGCCGGAAACCCTAAAGACATGGCCAAATACATTAAGGGTAAAACAAAAACTCAAAAGCCATCTGGCGTTTTAGAAACAGCGGCTAGTCCTTTTAAAAAATTATGGGATGCGACTACCGTTGCAACCAATGCCTCAGAAGCATCAACAAGAATTGCGGTTTATAAAAGGGTTTTGGAAAAAACTGGCAATGAAGCCCAAGCTGTTTTTGAGGCGCTTGAAGTTCTTAACTTTAGCAGACGCGGATCAAGCGCAACAATCCGCCTTATTACTGCTGTTACTCCCTTTTTGAATGCACGATTGCAGGGGCTAGATGTCTTGTATAGGGCTGGTTTTAGCAAAGAAACGGCGAACCCAAACGCTTCTCGAAAGGCGGCTCTTGCGAAGGCTTCTCTTATTGTAGGCACAACAGCTTTGTATAGCATGCTTATGAGAGATGCAGATTGTTACAAGAACGCGACTGCTGAAGCCAGAGACTTAAACTGGTTTGTGCCCACACCTTTTGGCGGGGCTTGTGTAAAAATACCAGTTCCGTTTGAGGTTGGTTTCTTATTTAAGACAATGCCTGAGAGAATTATGCAATGGTCGTTTGACTCTGACACAGGGAAAGATGTCCTAGATTCTCTCATACGAGGCATAACCTCAACACTAGCAGTTAACCCCCCTCAGATTATTACCCCTGCTCTGGAAGTAAGGACTAATTACTCAATCTTTTCGGGGAGAGAGATTGTTCCTGCTTATATGAAGAACTTGGACCCTGACTATCAGAAGTTCCAAGGGACCAGCAGTCTTGCGCTTAATCTCGCCAAACAATTAAATATCTCGCCGCTCAAAATTGATCACCTTATCAAAGGGTATACTGGGACACTGGGAAGTTATGGTTTGTCAGCCGCAAGTCATATGATAGATGCGTTCCAATCTCCCGATAAGCCGCTCCCGCCCGATAAGAATTGGTACAGCCTTCCTATGGTGAGGAGCTTCTTCCAAGACCCCAACAGTCGCGGCACTGTCATTCAGTTCTATGAGCTAGACCAGCTTGTTAAAACAGCCGTTAATACTTTTAAGGCGGCTGAACGCGAAGGCGATGTCGAAAAGATTACAGAGATTGCGACTAAAAGGGGAACGGTCCTTGCCTTGGAGAATGAGGTAAAGAAAATTCGTCAGCAGCTTAAAGAGGTGCGAGAACAGAAGAACGAAATCCTCAGGTCACCGATTGACCCGGAAGTAAAGAGGGAGTTGCTTAACATCATTAGGCAGCAGGAATTAGCTATCACAGCAGCGGTGCCGATACTCAGACAGATAGCAGTGCAATGAGTGCGTACAGGCTTGCACAGATTGTGAAGAAGCCCTTTCGCAAAGCCTGTCTGTGGGGGGACAAGAAGTTTTTCGCCCCCTCCTCAACCCCACTGTCTAGTGAGTTGGAGGAGAACTACTTCCTTATACTGGACGAGACCAAAAAAATTATGGAGCGGTACGATGACTTCGCGCCATTCCAAGATATATCCCCGGATCAAACCTACATAAGCAGCGACGACAAGTGGCGCATGTTCTTTCTCAAAGGGGCTGGCATAACTTTTAAGAAGAACGCCTCTAATTTCCCCGCCCTCATGAACATACTCAACAAAGACAAGCGGGTTGTTTCTGCATACCTTTCTGTCTTAGGTCCAGAGAAGGCGCTCAACCCACACGAAGGGCCGTGGGCTGGGGTGCTGCGTATACACATGGGTTTGATTATACCCGACCCGGAAAAGTGCCACATCAACGTAGAGGGCGACAAGTATCACTGGCAGAATGGCAAGGTCGTTCTGTTTGATGACACATACAATCACTACGCCGTTAATGAAACTGACGAATTACGGGTGATACTGTTTATAGATTATATGAGACCTATGAGGTTTCCGTATAACCTGATTAACTCGACGGTCATGAAAATAAGCTGGGCTTTTCCATTAATATGGAGGCCGTTGCTAAGACACAGGCGTTGGTCGCAAAAATTTTATGACGGTAAGTTACCAGTAACTTAAACGAGGCTAGGCATTATGGATATTGACAGGTTAATAACACAGCTAAAGATTCACGAAGGTGTGCGCTCAAAGGTCTATCTTGATACGGAGGGTATTGAGACCATCGGCGTTGGACGCAATCTGGTAGACCGTGGGCTGTCAGATGATGAGATTGAGTTGATGCTTGCCAATGACATCAGGGACTTTCAGGAAGAAGTAGAGAGCGCCTTCCCGTGGTGGTCTGATATGGATGACGTGCGTCAGAGAGTTGTGGTGGACATGGCTTTCAACATGGGCCTTGGCTCCTTGTCTAAGTTTGTCAACACACTCGCTCACATTGAGAACGGACGCTACGAAGATGCTAGTGTTGAGATGCTTGACTCGAAGTGGGCAAGGCAAGTGGGTGACCGCGCAAATGTTTTGAGTGACATGATGAAGACGGGAGAGGACAATGGCTACTAAGGGAAAGAAAACCCTGCAAAAGGACAGTGTCTACGAGGAGTACGACGTTGATGGGGATGGTGTGGTTAGCGATGTTGAGCTTGCAACAGTCAAAGCCATACACGAAGCCGAGGTTGCAGAAGAAAAGGCAGACGCTCAAAGAAAGATGGCTTGGATTTCTATTATATCCATGCTCGTTTTTACTGCTCTGCTTTTCCTTCCTATTTTTCCTGATTCTCGGATTAAAGCTTTGGCTGATCTCTTTGGCCTTTTTTACATCGGCATGGCTGGCGTCGTCGGCGCTTACATGGGGATGACAGCTTACATGAGTGCTAAAAAATAGGAGCTTAGAGCGATGCTAAAAGTTTACGCTCTTATTGTGGTTCTGGGTTTTGTGGGAGGAGTGGGCTATGGTGGGTATTATTACTATAAAGATACCCAGCAAAAAATTAAAACGCTGACAGAGAACAATGCTAAACTTGAGGTGGCTAAAAAATTACAAGACGATACGATCCAAACGCTTGTTGAGGATGCAGAAAATTTCCGCGTCCTGAATAAAAATCTAGCGACTAAGTTACAGAAGGCTGAGGAATACAGGAATAACTTAATAGATAAATTGCGGAAACACGATTTGACTAGGTTGAGCCAGAAGAAGCCTAACTTAGTGGAGAATAAGATTAACAATGGTACGAAAAAGCTTTTTGAAAAATTGGAAAGCCTTACTGCTTTACCCCCCGACCCTGCTACTGTTAAGTAGTTGCGGTAACTGGAACCCGATTAAGCAGGTAGAGGTAAAGACCGTTCAAGTTGAGCGGGTTATTCCCACACAGCAGCGGCCACGTCCACTGAAGCTGAGTGATATAACGTGGTATGTTGTGACCGATCAAAACTTTGATCAGTTCAAAAAGAAATACACCAAGAAGAACGGGGAGTTTTTGTTCTACGCATTTAGTGTGAGGGACTACGAAACTCTTTCTCTTAATATGGCTGAGTTACAGCGATACATTGGCCAGCAAAAACAAATTATTATTTACTACGAGCAAGCGGTAGAGCCTAGGCCGAAGCCTGAGAAAGGCACTAATGACAAGTCGAAGAAATGAAACAAAATTTACTTGTTTTCATATTCGTCATCCTCTTCGCTGGGCTTGTGCCTCTTAGCGCAGCAAATGCCGCTGACACAAACACAGTCAGTTCTACGGTGGTAACTGACAAGACGCCTCCTACAGCATCTGCTCCCAGCATTGTGGTAAACAATAATGATGTATGCCGATCAGGTATGAGCGTTGGCGCACAGACAGGCTTTTTGGGTTTGTCCACGGGCCACACCATCATCGATAAAAATTGTGAGAGAATTAAGCTGGCTCGTAGCCTGTACGGTATGGGTATGAAGGTTGCTGGAGTTAGCCTTCTATGTCAGGACGCACGGGTGTTTGACGCCATGATGATGTCCGCAACACCATGCCCCTATCGTGGGAAAATTGGGAAGGATGCAGTAGTGGCTTGGGGGCGAAACTATCTTGAAGCCCCTGAACAGTCCATGTTTTATATTAATTTAGTAGAAATAGCGCAGACAGAAAAAAAGCGTTTGCAGAAAGAGAAGCAGGAGCTTGAAGATTTTAATGCATCAGGCAAGTGGGACAATGAAAATCAAGATCAAAACACTGACTAATTATATTTACTCGTCAGCGTGTGCCTTCGTGTGCGTCATAATTTTTTCTGGTGCCGCGATATCTCAAAGCACAGAAGTTGTGGTCGGGTCAGAAACCACCGCCAATCAACTCCCCGGCATGAGCGAGTTTACTAAGTCAGGTGGGACCAAGACAGAAGCTGGCACTGGCGCTCAACGAGGTTGCGAAGCTGGGAAGTTTTGCACAGCAGGTACTCAAGGACCGGGAGGAACTTACTCCACTACGTTTAATTTTCAAGACAACATGACCATTGATGATATCAATCGTGGGTTCACAATGGACTACGGTGTAGATGTTGAGTCTCATCCCAGTAACTCTACTCTTTCGTCATGCGTAGGTGGAAACGTAATGCAGGGATCGGACTGCAAAGACATCTTTAATTTAACGCTTACTCTGTCAGAGCAGAACTCTGTCGTTCACAAGTTTAAGCACGAAGTTGAATTAGATTTTACAGGCGTTCGTTCTTTTGATTTCTCGCAGATCATACCGTCAAATAGTTTTACAGAACTTACTGGGGGGTTTGAGTTGTTCGGTATTGATGCTGGCTTCTCAACTGGGTTTTTTGGGCCACGGTTTGCAGCGCCCTTTCTTACAACTACGTTTGATCTTATTACGTTGGTAGAGGCAGAAGTCATTGACCTGATTACTGAAGAGATCAGCGCCCCAATAGTTACTGTTGCCCCCGCTCCTGTGCTTTCGGCACCTGCCCCTGAACCTGAGGTAGCACCGCTTGCTCCTATTCAGATAGCCGAAGTGCAAGAAATACCAACAATCGAGTTGGCTGCACCTATTGCTGCAGCACCAGCGCCCCCCGAAGAAGTCTCGGTTTCAGAGTCGGTAGTTGCAGAAATAGAAGCAGAGGTTGAGGCACAACCGGAGCCGCAGCCAGAGCCTGAACAAGCACAGCCTGACGAGTCAGAGCCTGAACAAGCACAGCCTGACGAGTCAGAGCCTGAAGAGCAGCCTGAGGCAACAGAAGAGCGACCCGTAGAAACTAGGGAAGCCAAGGAACAGCAAAGCCCGAAAGAAAAATCAGAGCCTAAAAAAGTCGTGGCGCAAAAGGCAAAAGAGAAGGCTGGTAAAAAAATTATGGATAAGATGAACGACAAGTCGCGTTACGATGCAACAAACCAGATCAGAACTTTGGCGGTTATGAATGTGATCTCATCCAGCAGTAATATATTCAAGCAGCAGTCAGCACTCAAAGATATACAGGGATTTTTCCAGCCTACAACTATCCCAGACGGGTCTTTGCCTCAGAATAATTTTGCTGAGTACATGCTGTTCGGAGGCAGCGATGCAGGTCACAGTGCTTTGATAGGCACACAATACAGGTAGCAGATATGTATGAATACAAATGCAAAGTAGTCAGGGTAGTTGATGGAGACACGGTAGACGTTGACATCGACTTGGGATTTGATGTCTGGTTATCAAAGCAAAGAGTTCGTTTGTATGGCGTAGACACTCCTGAAAGCAGAACCCGCGACAAAGAAGAGAAGAAGTACGGCCTTCGCGCCAAGGCTTTCGTAGAATACCACCTCCCTCTTGAAAGCTCCCAGATTTTAAGGACTAGGGTTGACAAGTCACGAGGAAAGTTTGGGCGCATCTTGGGAGAGTTTGTGGTGGATGACACCACTGTAAACGACTTACTTATCGCAACGCACAATGCTGTTTTATATCACGGTCAAAGCAAGGCAGAGATCAAAGAGGCCCACAGAAATAATTGGTTGTTGATGGAGAGCGAGTGAGATGGCAGAGGTAGAGGTAGGCGGGGTTAAGTTTAGAGGCGGTAAGATAGCTGTCATTCTTACTGCTTTGTCTAGCTTGGGCGGCGCGATGTGGGGAGGGTTCGAGTTTTATAAAGATTACATGGACATGCGAGAGAAGATAGAAAGCTATGCTGCTCCTGACTTGTCAGGATTTGATAAGCGACTTGCAATCCTAACTACAGATATGTCTGCTCTTCGTAAGGAGATGGTTGTTTTTGAAAAGCTAGAGCAGAATATCCAAGACTCTGCTGACGCAGCAAGAGACGAAGCAAGGACAATCAAGCGCGATCTCAAGGGTGAGATCATTCGCATTGAAAGAATTGCAGAGAATATGGACCGCCGCATCAAAGCAATTCAGGACGACACTCGTAAGGTTCTTCAAAAAGAACAAGATCGTTTTGATGCTAGACGAGAAGCAGTCAGAAGAAATATGGACGCCCTCGAAAAAGATACAAAGGCGTCCATAAAAGATTTAGAAACATCGGTAGCAGATAGAATTAAGAAGGCTCTTGAGAATCCTCTTTCTCAGATGCGTCAGTAGCCTTCAAAGCAGAGGACATTTCATCACAAAGAAACTCGTTGAATGTCCGACCGTCAGGCAAGTCTTTGCCATCAATGATGGTAGACTTACGCAACCACTGACAGCAGTCACGAATGCCTTGCTCGTAACTACGATTGGTTAAGATGTATTCGAGACCTTCTCTGATCAAAGACCCGATGCTCCTTTCCTCTTGCTTCGATCTTCGCCGCAATCGTTCAAGTTGATCAGCCTCAACCACAAAATTAAATGTTGTTTTTTCACTCATAACACCGCCTTTTAAAATGGAATGTCGTCGTCAAGATCGATGTCATTATCAACTGCTGGCTGCGGACGCTGCGGTCCTTTATCCATCCATGACTCGTCATACTGTTGAACGGACAACCGAATGTTAGGACCGTACTGTCCTTCCTTTGAACGGTTAACTACTCCGTTGTCCCATCCCTGCACAGACAGCAGCGGTTCCTTGCCTTCTTTCGCACACTCAATAAGAAATTTTACGAGGTCTTTAGAGATGTGCAGGTTGCCCCGAAAGTCAGCTTGCGAGTCCTTCGTTTTGTTTTTTGCTGGACGAAGGTTGCAATTATTTTCCTTGGGTTTGTTCTCAAGTTTCCACGGCATTAGTTAGTCTCCTCTATTTTTACGATACGGGATTTTAGCCAGCTTTGCGTAAGCTTGACTTGGTTGGTAATAAACTCGAAAGCTTCTACGGAAGCCTTGTCTGTTCGCTTTTGCAGTTGCTCTCTTTGTTCAGCGTTATCGTTCCAGAACTTTACAAGGTCACGCTTGGCTGCACGGGCATCATCGATACCCATGTCTTCGATAGTGTCTTCAGTCGCTGCTCCGATATTATCAAAGAAACTGCAATAGATTTCCTTGATGCCTTCCGGGTCAAGTAAATCTATGTCGTCATCAGGAGAAATGGTTTTTTCTGCTGGCTTGTCAGGGACTGGCTTGGCTACTCTCTTTTGAGGCAACTCTTTTTGCGGTGTAGCACGTTGCCCATCATCGTCCTCTTCGCCACAAATACCCAGCAAACTGCAAAGGCCATAGCGACGTGCGTAAGTGATTGCCGATCCCATCTTCTGTGGGTTGTTATTATTCTCACACAACAGGGGGACGCCGCCATCTTCTAAATATTCCCCTGACGAATGAACAATGCGAGTCACCAATCTATCTGGATCAATCAACGTAATCTGCACCACGCCAAGGTTATGTTGTGCCAGTGTTGAACGGGCGGTCTCCAGACATGCTGGTAATGTGGCGTACTTGCCGTAGTTGGCTCGACCATCTAAGGGCGGGTTACTGATTTCAGACAACGCCGCCACTAAGTCTTCGTGAAATTTAGCCATTCTTTATTCTCCTAACAGCCATTGCAAGAAAGTTTTCTTGCGCTTCAGCTTTCGCTGTTCTTCCTGATTATCAGTGACAGGCTTTACCTTCCGCCTTCCCCTGAGAATTTGTTTATATTTCTGATACCCCATGCTGTTGATAATAATTCGCCGCACCGCGCTGTACTGGATGTTGACGCTAGGGTTCGCCACAATATCATTGATGCTTGCGCCTTCTTCAAACTCGTCAATGATAAATTGATTTCTATCTTTTCTATTTATTGTCATTGCTGACCTCCTGTTGATACTGGTCGCAAAACTGGGCGACCTGACAGTAATTACCAACGCACCGCGCTGGCTCTCCCTTTCGTTCGACTACTTGATACTCCTCTTTTGCTTTCATCTTTTGATGAAACGATGCTGCTTCTTCTGGCGATTCAAAGTTCTTCACAGACCTGACACCGCCAACCTTTTGAACAGCCCAGACCGAATCCCTTTTCCATCTGTCTTCGTCGCTGCACAGTGGCAGAGACCCGTCAATGTCGTATTCAAACCATGCATCCTGATGAACACTAACCCGTCGCAGGATAAAATCGTACTGCTCCGAAAACGACCACTTGGGTATCTCGACCACATGAACCTGAGCTTGAGGGTAGCTGTTGCTGTTCATTGCTTTGCTTTTTTGCCAGTCACGAAGAATCGTAATCACCTGTAGCCTATCAATGTTGATGCCTAGATCATGGTGAGCGAGATATGCGTAGCAATTTAATTGCTGCTCCCAACTCAACTGGTTCTTTCCTATCGCGTAGGCACTGGTAAACTTCCAGTCCATCAGGAACTTTTGATCGCCCTCTGTTCTGATGGCGTCACATTGCCCCGACACTTTCCAGCCATTGACCTGAGCGAACATCCGCTTTTCAATAATGTCACTCTCGTCGGCACCTTCTTCAAGCACGGTGTGTATGCACTTGCCCAAAAGTTTCCATACATCATCAGAGATATCTGTAACAATTTCGTCTTCGTGCTGCTTTTGTAGCAACGAAATTCTTGGCGACGAAAGCAAGCGTGTTATAGTTATGCGACTGTCCCCGGAATCATACTTGTCACGGGCTAAAAGGTTCTCGAACTGATGCGGTAATCCGTATTTGTTAGTGACCATTAGATATCACACTGTGGGTTGTTGTTGCCATGAGTTATATAAGCATGTATATAATTAGTCAATGACTGAAATTGAGTTTGAAATTAAGGGACAACCCCACAGCAAGGCGAACAGCAGAAGGCTGGTTTATTTTGGCAAGCGCCCTGCCTTCATCAAATCTCCACAGGCTATAGAATACGAAAAGATTTTTGCTGCTCAATGCCCAGTGCTTGATCCAATTATTCCATACAATAAGAAATTTAAGCAGGACGTGGCTGTTTACATGACAATTTATTACGCCAGTCGCCGCCCTGATCTTGACGAGTCGTTGATACTTGATTGTATGCAAGGGCGCATTTACGAAAATGATAGGTGCGTGAAGGAAAAGCACATTGCTTGGGGTCTCGACAAAGACAACCCCCGCTCTGAGATCAGGGTAATAAAAATACCGCCTCCGTGTGGAGGCGGTAGTTAACAGGGAGGTCACGTTCAAATTGGGAATCAGAACAAGACGTAAGGAACTATAATGCAAATGAGCGATAAAGACAATTACATTCACGATCAGATAGAGGTCAGAGCAAACAGCGCAAGGTCAGGTTACTCGACCACCGCAAGGATTAAATGCCCCGCCTGTTCTGACTTAAGAAAGAAGGACGGGGAAAGGTCGATGGCTGTGACCTTTTTTAACGACCGCTTGGTCTACAAGTGCCACCACTGTGATGAAAAAGGCGTAATCCATTACGACCGAAAGGACGTAAAGCCTCGCCGCTCTTATCCTAAAGTCCAGCGGGTGGACAGCCCCCCGCCTTCAGCCATCGACTGGCTTGTCAAAGAGAGAAAGATCAGCCCTCAGGTCGTCAAGGATTACGGCGTTGCCGCTTCACGAAAATACTTTCAGAAACTACAGGCTGAAGCAGACTGCGTCGGCTTTCCGTTTTACAACAACGGTGAGGTATACGCAGTTAAGTACCGCACTTCTGGTGGAGAGAAGGCGCATACCCAAGAGGGCACTGGTGGTGCCCAGAGTTTCTTTGGTATTGAGCGGGTAGCAGCAGATGCCGACACGTTAGTGATATGCGAAGGTGAGATTGATCAGTTAAGCCTAGCGAGTGCCGGTGTCCTGAATGCTATCAGCGTCCCGAATGGTGCCCCGATGAAGGCATCGGAGGGCGAGGTTGATCCTGACAATGATCGTAAGTACGGCTTTGTCTGGGCGGCAAAAGACTTGCTGACACAGGTTGATAAGGTTGTTCTGGCTGTTGACATCGACGGCCCCGGCCAAGCCCTCGCAGAAGAACTTGCTAGACGGATTGGCAAGATCAAGTGCTGGCAGGTTGAGTGGCCTGAAGGATGCAAAGACCCGAACGATGTACTGGTTAAGCACGGAAGTGAGAAGTTATCTGAAGTCATCGGTGACTCGAAGCCGTGGCCTATCACTGGTCTATTCGATGTCGATCATTACGCTGATCAGGTTGACCAGATATATGAGCGCGGCCATCAGCGTGGCTTGTCTACAGGTCTGGACTGTGTAGATGAACTATTTACAATCAGCCCCGGTCAGCTTTCGATTGTCACGGGGCACCCATCATCAGGTAAGTCTGAGTTTATAGATCAGATCATGGTGAATATGGCCGAGGCATACGGATGGTCGTTTGCTGTATGCTCATTCGAGAACGACCCCCCAACCCACATCATCAAGCTTATGGAAAAGCATTCGGGTGTTCCCTTCCATGACGGTCCTAGCATGAGGATGACGCGGGAAGAACTTGCCGAAGCAAAGGACTGGTGCGGCCGGCATTTCTTTTTTGTTGAGCAGAACGACGGGGAACCAGCGACTATCGAGTCGATATTAGAGAGGGCACAAGCCGCGATCCTGCGATATGGGGTGAGAGGATTGATTATCGATCCTTACAACTATGTCGATATTGACAAGTCAAAGGTAAGTGAGACAGAAGCGATCAGTCAGATGCTGACAAGGTGCCGTCTCTTTGCACGGGCACATGACGTTCACGTCTGGTTTGTCGCTCATCCTGCAAAAATGATGCGCGACAACGGGGAGTTTCCCGCCCCGAAAGGCTACGACATTTCAGGGTCAGCCGCGTGGTTTGCAAAGGCTGATCTTGGTGTGACGGTTCACAGAAAAGCCGACACAGATATGTCAGAGATTCACTGCTGGAAAGTTCGATTCAAGTGGATCGGACAACAAGGAGTAAGAGATGTCGAATACTTTAAATCAACAGGCCAATACAAAGAACCCTTCCAATACACAGGAGCAGTTCAATCCCCAGTCTACATTCAAGGCAGAGATTAGAGCGCACTCCGTAATAGATTTTCTCGTAATCGAAACGAACTTGCCGCCTGATTTTGTCGCCCTTCTTAACGAAGAGATTGACAAGTTACTGGCAGAAGAGAACGTCAAGGAAAAGGATTACTCTGGAAACCTCGTCGGACAGATCAAGAACGGGGAGCAGCTTCTTCTTGAGAAAGACAGATGCGAGGCATTCCACGGTGTGTATGGCGTAGCGGAAAGCTTGGCCAAGGAATACGCCAAACGGTTCATGATGATCGGGGCGGGGGATGTAATACAACAAGGTGCTGTCGATTATGTTCACGCAGATTGTTATGAGGCGTGGTCAGTTCATAGTTTTCGGGGGGATTATAATCCTATCCACGATCACGGTAACCGTCTCGACGGTGCCATGAGTTTTGTGATCTACACGAAGGTGCCGCCTGACATGAGAAACAAGGAGGCATCGAATATGAAGAATGCTTCTGGGTGGATGGACGGGTGCATCAGCTTTGTCAACGGGCCGACCAGCCAGAAAGCTGCGGCGTCCTTTCGCTGGCCTAAAGTCCTGAATGTTATTCCAGAGGTGGGGAAGATGGTGATCTTTCCGCACTGGTTGAACCACATGGTCTACCCGTTCGATTGCGAGGGTGAGCGGCGTTCAATCAGTGGCAATATTACTATGATGACTGAAGAGCAGCATAAGATATTGACGAGTCAGATGGTCTCCGCTCCCTCACAACAGGGAGCGGAGTAGTAGCCGTCGAGGTTGTGAGCTAGAGATGATTACGGATCAGGTATCTGATCTGGGCAGACGTGGTCCGCTCGTTATCATCACAGGCTTTGTTTAGCTTGGAAAGGCATATCTGGTCTAGGACAATGTGAAGTCGAGTTTTCTCACCTGTTCCTGATGGACCTGTTGAAGGTGTCGAGACGACGACGGAGGGCGAGTTCAACTGATCCCCAATAGGTGCTGGCCCAGTCTTCGCCTCGCTCGTCAGATTGTTCTCTTGTTCTTGTTGCATTGTGTAATCTCCTCAGCACATTTATCGCCTGTTCAGACGAATTGTTTACATTGTTCATAACGACTCCTTCTAGCACACTGAGTGTGTCGTAGCAATCACGCTCCCTCATCTGGTGTGTCCCTTTCTGGGTAATCTTTTGGCACCAGCTTAACGATGTCAGCAGATGGTAGCTTCTGACTGATCTCGTAAAACTCTGGAGATTGAAGCACGTCATCATAGGTCGCAGTCTCCAAATTTATTTGTATGCAATCACCATTTACGGTCACGCTTTCGACCTCACTCGTTAGGCACACATTGTCGCGCATCCCCAAAAACACAAGCAACTGCTGGCTCTTGGCTTCCAACAGAACAGCCATGTCAGCAATGCTAAGTTGAGCAGCCAAGGTGCCTAAAGAATCCGCATGTATTTCCTTCGGCTGTTTAAGAAAGTCACTCGTCTGTATAAACATCTGGTACATCCTCCCATGCAATGTTTCCCTTACCCCAGCATCTCTCACACTCTATGGCTACGGGATCGTAGCCTTGCCAAGGACCGTTGCCGTCAACTCCTCCGACAGTCACCTCTCCCTCGACTTCTCCTGTCCCTTCACAATCTAGACAGTCAAAATCAAAACCGGGAATGATTTCATCCCAGTCATTTCGCCAAGAGTAAATCACCGGAACTCGTACCGACGAGTCAATACAAAGCTTAACTAAAGCCTTGACCGTTTGCGGATCATCGGCGGCTTGTACGTCTTCTCTTATAGTGTTGCCATTCATTGGCTGTTCATCCTTTCGATTTGTTAGTTAAGAGATAATCCTTGGTGATGGTGCCAAGTTCTTTGTTGCCGCGCTTGTGAGACTTGACCCACACTCGCCGACCGTCGTGCAGTTTGCGGAAGTGGCCGCGCACATCGTGCAACCTTTTCATCCCGCGCACTTCTTCTAGGTAGTCGTCAGGCGTTATCGACACGCCGTTTACTTTAGGCAAATCAATCTCAAGCACTATGTGTGAGTTAAACTTGATCGGCTTTCCATATCTCAAACCACCGCGACCTGTCATAAGTCTCGGCGATTTAATCACCCAGTCATAGTTAAGAACGTGCAACAGACAGATCAGAAACCTTGCGTCACCGGCCGACGATATACTTCCAGACAATCTGGCGATTGCGTCGTGGTCTTCTGAACTGTAGTCGGGGTCATCGCCCGACGTGCGCGGCACCATCCAATCAATCGACCTCGACTGCACGGCATGGATATGATTCGTCAGATCGATGAAAGACCAGTCTTTCGTTTCCATCATGTTCTCAGAAAGAGATTGTAAATGTTCGTTAAACCACTGAATGCCCAGCAACACGCGAACATTTTCCGCATGGGTATTTAAGTGCTGCTTGTACTCTTCTTCATATCCCCCACTGTCGGAGGGGGTAAAGGAAAAGTCCGAATGAAAAGCCCGATGATCTTTGTCTGACCAAGGATGTGGTGACAGTTCAAAAGCAGACCCATCAAACATAATCCGTTGACGGGTAACCGCTTGCCCTTCCTTTCCCAATGGGTACACGGGAGAAAAGCAGTAGTGATCTTCTTCGCCCGTCCCGATAAAGGGATAGTCAAGTTCTTCTATAAAGTAACCAACGTAATCGGATGTGCCCGACAAACCTGCCGACCACATTGAATGAGCAACAGTGTTATTAGTCGTGAGATAGTGTTCGCCGATTGCTTCTTGTCTCACTTTCTCGTCCCACTCAATCCACATAGGTGTGTTGGGCGGCACGGCATCGCCGATAATAGCCAGCAGTTCGTCGGCATAGATTGTCATCGACAGGGAAACGGCGTGGCGAACCATCGATTCGTCTACTGTGTAACGAGTAGCTTTACGAAGGCCATTGTAAGCGCCTTTGATTCGATCACGCGAGTGAGGGGTAAGCCTGACCCGCTCTCCCTTGCTGTTGCGTCGGGCAACACTGGGGCAAATGTTTGGCATACTTTCGTAGGAGACGAGGCCAACCTTTGGCGCAGATAAAGCGGCCAGCGTTTGATCGGCCAGATTATATTCACTGGTCATGACGACCTTCCTTTCTGTAATTGATGAGTCACTGGTAACCTGTAAGAAAAAGGGCGGCACCTAATCATGGGTGCCGCCCGTGAGCCACGAGATTCCGAAAGGTTACCTTTACATCTCTGCTCACTGACGGGGTTTTGGGTGGGGCACTCGCCGTCTGATCCCCCCACAGTCAAGAGCCGACGTAACGCCAGACTTTTATCTCCCGACTGTGACTGGACTTTCGAGAAGACTTGATCCTCTCGCCCGTGAACTCCCATTCCTTTCCCCGGAACAGTGAGCCAGCCG
>Ga0209535_1000122_pt1 | contig 49247 bp, 59 predicted proteins | sample LinPmetageLP28_FD_184041 | JGI IMG/M metagenome (GOLD analysis project Ga0209535, IMG submission 184041) | Marine viral communities from the Pacific Ocean - LP-28 (SPAdes) (version 2) | ecosystem: Environmental > Aquatic > Marine > Oceanic | place: Pacific Ocean | collected 2009-08-22 | reverse complement strand
CATCTCACGGTCGATTTCAGCTTGGATCTCATAGCTCATTGCATTAGTGATCTCAGCATCAATGTCGATACCGTTCATGTTCTTCAAGTCTTGCTCAAGTTCGACTGACCAACGAGCACCAAGGCGGCGTGTACCGGCCTCAACTGCTGTCTTTTCGAACTTAACTTCAACTTGTGGGATGTTACCAGTAATCTCAAAAGCAGAGAGAATCTGTGCAACACCTTGATCGTTACCGTTGAAATCCCAGTAACCAGCAGCACCTGAAAGCTGGTTGTCACCAGATGCACCGGTGAAACGAGTATCAAGAAGCTGATAACCAAGTTCAGAGTTTGGAAGTCCAGTAGAACCATTGTGTGGTACACCAGCAGCAGCGGCCTGTGCGGGATCCTTGCCGTCAGTACCTGTACCAAGTGAATCAGACTGGTAAGCATAACGCAAAGCGAATGCAAGACCAACTGGACCACTCATGGGCTGAACACCAACGATGTCGTTAGTAATGAGCTCAGGGAATGTACGACGGATCATCGGGATAAGCACCTTTGGAAGGCGAGCATCGTTCGGAGCATAAGTATCTCCAGATCCAATTTGCGAAGCTGGGTTGAACTGAACACCACCTTGTGCAGCACCACCAAGGGCACCGCCACCAGCGGAGTTAGACTCTTCCAAGCACCATTTCTCTTGGTTCTCCAAGAGGACAGCCGTGTTTAAACGGGTGTGAGCATCGTCGATTGCCTTAACGGAATCGGATGTATAATCAAGCACTGGGGCCCACTTTTCCAAGAGGGCATTAGCGCGATCTTTATCAATAAATGATTGTGGTTTATTCATAATTTTTTAAGTTAATATATTTTTGTTTATAATGGGGTAACCCCAGACTCAGGCACCGAATGCCTCAATGTTTATGAATCAAACTAAATTACTTCATCAAGTCCAACCCTTCAAGATAAGGGTTTGCTGGTACTGATGGTTTAGCTTTCTCCTCAACAACTGTTTTTGGAGCATCAGCCTTCACAGTGCGATTGCTGATTGCTTCCTCACGAATAACTTCAAGTTGCTCTTTTTCCTTACGGTCAAAGAGACGTGCAGTATATTCGAAATTCTCTTCGATAAATCTTGGAGACTTATCTGATAAAACTTTCTTAAGATAAGCAGACTTCTTACCACTAAACTTAGCACAACGATTCTCAAGGAATGCAGCAGCCTTAGCCTGATTATAATTCTCATTAAGTGATACGTTGGTTTTCTTAAGTTCAGCGATTTCCGCTTTGAGCTCGTCCATTTCATTCTTACCGTCAACGATTGCTGTTTTAACTGACTCAGCCATAAGTGAAGAGTCAACTGCAAGAGTTGAACGAAGATTGTTAAGAACAGACATAGCTGTGTTATTACGAGTTGCTTCTTCAATAGAAGTCATTGGAACTGCTTCATCAATGTATTCTTCAATATAGTTGGAAATAGACTCAACAAGAGTCTCTTTAAATATAGAAGCACTGTCGTTAAGTTCTGTTTCGTATTTCTTAATAACGTTACCTAGCTTGGAGGCATTGTTCTTATCTACAGCTTCGACAATCTGTTGCATCTTAACTGTATGGTCTTTATCAATTTGATTGATAAGAGCCTCAAGTTTTTCAGCATAAAGTTCATCTTGGCCTGTCAGTGCAGCTTCAACAGAAAGCTCAACTTTCTCTTTAAGTGCAGTCTCGATTGTTCCAACTGATTCTTCAGTCAGAGCATCTTGTAGTTCTGTTGGTAGTAATTCTTTATTCATAATTAAAAGAGTGGTTTTTCTGCTGCTTGACGAATTCGTGATTCGATCTTGTCTTGAACAGCTGACTGTAAATATTTATTAGCTGTTGCGTAGTTTTCGCCAGAAATAGCATCAATAAACTTAATTATTTTGTCTTTTGTCGATGTTTTTTTAGTTTCTTTAGACATATTGTTATTTATTCAGGTTAAAATGTTAATCAAATCTTATTAATGAATGTCATAATACGTTCAAGAAGATATTTCTCAACTTCTTTTTTCGGAAGCTTAGCAATACTCTTTTCAAATTTATCATATATTTCTTCATACTTACCATCTTCGGCAAGTACCCATTGCTTAGATTCTAAGATACCGTTAACAAAAGCTTTCGGATATGATGGATCAGCAACGCAATCTATAGCTACTAGCTTCATATTACGAACAGTGTTATACTCGCTACTTTCCTCTAAAGTACCAAGCGCGCGCGAACTCATACCTACTTTAACACCATCATTAACTAATGAACGAACAATTTGTCCACATGGGGTGGTAAGCACTTTTGATTTACCATAAAAAACATCACCATCTTGTGTAAGCTCTGTTACCATATGACAAGCTCTTTCAAGATCGACATCTGCTGAAGATGGGTGATTCAATTCACCCATTGCACGACCAGGCTTTACAAAATTTTCGTTGTAGGATGCAACTTCACGTTCAAGCTCATCTCGTGGATAAAATCGCTTATTGCGATTTACTCCTTCAGCCATCATATAAGGACCTTTGATAAAAAGAGATTTAGCACTATCTTTATTGGTCTGCTCCTCAAAGACCTCGAATTGATCAATGATGTCCGGGTTTTCGCAAACAAGATTTAGTTTAACTGACATACATATATTTATACCAAAAGCTTACGAAATCTCATTTTCTGTTAAAATTAAAAATTTATAATCCCGGCCGGCGCAATATTTTCTAGCAGCTGCCCATTTAGCTTGATTAGTTACGTATTGCTTTTGTTCGTATATAAGATGCTCTCTTTTTCTATACTTAGTTGTTGGTGGTTTTGTTTGTTTATAAGGCTTTATTTCAACACAGTATTTAGTAATTTTTTCACCTTCTTTTATAACAACATAATTATCTATATGATACCTATGCGTTCTTTTAGTTAGTGGGTTATAATACGGTATCTTAATATTTTCAGATCCCCATCTCAAAACCTTATCGTTATTATCACAAAATCTAAAAAATTTTAACTCTAAACCAGACCTATATACAGCTCGTTCCCCAATAAATTTATCTTTATTATTAGGTACAAATAAACCTTGACGGTATTTTTTATTTTTATTCATTAACCAACAATAAATCCAACAGGATCATTACTACCAAATCCAGATGTTGCTCCTGTCATAAGCTCTTCTTCAAGCTCGGCCTTACGTTGCTGACCTTCTTGTAATAAGTCATAGTTGAGAGCACCTCCCCCAAGTAAACTAACCTGACCAAACTTGCCCCTTACTCGACCGATAGTAACCATTGATAGGGCTAATGCATACTCATACACCCACTGCTCTTTAATTACATCACGTATTGAACGTTCCAAATAAGTTGAAACTACACCGTAAAAACGCTCATGCTTTGGTTGCGGATAAATTTTTAGATATTGAGAACGCTCATCGAATACGAGATCACGTTTAAGAGCTAGCATTTTTTCACGAGTATCAATAAACTCTTTAAGAGTATACCAAGATACTAAATCAAACCCATAATTACCCATGGCATAAGAGAAGTACGTTTGTTGTGCCATAGTCTGCTCTAGCGTAAATAATGTATTAATACCAGTATTTGAACCTTCTTCAAAATCTGTAACAGATATAACCTTTCTGTAGTCCATTACATCATAATCATATACATTTTGATATGTTGTCATACCACTATCAGAACCAGCACGTGATAATGTACGCCTTTTACCAGGAGCAAAAGTACCCGATAAGGTTTCATTAAAGGTCGTTAATGTGTTAACCAGAGTGTGATCAAATAATTCACCCTCATTAACACCATTAGCAAAGTCAGCCGATAAAGCAGATGAGCTCGTAAACACTGTCGACAGTATATCTGATTTAGCCGTATAAACAATATCAGCCGTCTCACCATAAAACTCTGAACTTGGACCGAGTGGATTAGTACCTGCAATTTTCTTAGCTGTTGTATCTAAGTCCGTATTTGCGAGGGTATAGAGAAGATCTAATCGTATACCTTTGTTTGTTTCATATAAGTTAGAATCGAAAATCATATATTCCCGTGTATAGCCAGCAAAACGAGTATAATATTCAACTGCAATTTGAATATTTTCATTAAGCTGGTCAGAGTGTATCTCTAAAGATATAACAGGATAGCCTAAAGCTCTTTTAATTCTATCACCTAATCTGGTATACGTTTCAATTTTATTATTAAGATTAGTTGACAGGAAAGCTGAGAGTGGTGTTATTTCACATGCAGATGCCATACAATTATTTAATCCACTATCTCAAAAAAGGTACCTAAAAGTTATGGTATATAGGATACTTAGTATTAAATATTGATATGGCTTACCAAGTAACTATAGTTCCAGCAACAAGTGGGCAACCAGATGGTCGTTACACTGAAGCTTATCTTGCAGATTTTATTAATACCACTGTAGTACCTACCAGTGGTGCTGTACTCACTCAAATTTTAGAAAATCGTGGCTCTAACCTTATATTGGTTTGGGACGATAGCCTATAATAAATATCAACTAAACAAGGCCGCTCCAATTGGAGCGGCTTTTTTTTGCGTTTAGATATCAGCTCCTGCGTCCGGTCCCAGGTCAGCTGCGGCATCAAATTCTTCTGCACCTGCATCAGCTTCTCCTGTATCTGCTGCGCCACCCCCACCAAACTCAGGAATACCACCTTCATCACCACCACCAGCAGCAACACCACCGCCTTCACCGCCAATTTCTGCTTCAGCTCCAGCAGTGGCAGCTAGCTGCTCCTTCCACATTGGTCCTGCAGCTTGAATCTGAGATAGCTCCCATTGCATTTCAGCATCCTTACGAAGGAACTCCCTATTAGCAAGAATATCACGATCCTTCCAACCAAGATACTTTTTCTGCGCATAAGTAACAGATATAAATTCATTACTTGCAAGTGTATTAAAGTTACCAGCTTTAAGCTCTAACTTCTGAGACTCACGCATTTCAAAATAGTTAGTTGGTGGGTTGAAGATAACCTCAAGATTAGTTTCACCTAACTCTAACTCATTCCATAACCCCTTTAATTTGAGATGTGTAATAAAGCCTCTTTTAACTGCAGTCGCTAAATGCTGCTGCTGTCTAATAATAAACTTTGCAAACTTAAGTTCTTCACGTAAGATACTTGATGGATCAACTGTACGATCTTCTGGATCGATACGTGTGGCAGGTACTTTAAGTGATCTATATAACTTCTTAATAAAGTACATTAAGTCGGCCAACTCACCGAGGTTAGCACCTCCTGGGAGCTGTTGAACTTGAGTACCATCTGAACCTTGACGCTTAGCAAACCAGAACGCATCAAGCATTGATTGTGGATTAAATTTATTAACTACACTACTCTGATCGTTGTCGAATGTCTTTTTCGACCAATAATTCTGAATAAGCTTACGTAGATACGCTTCTGCTTTAGGTGGGGCCATATTACCAACATCGACGTTAAATACTAAACGTTCTGGAGCTCTTACCAGTCTGTAAATGACAATTGCATCTTCAATTAACGATAACTGACGATATGGTCGACGTGCATTCTCTAAAAACGGTACTACAAAATCCTTTGTATCGTTATATACGCCTGAATTTGCATAAATTAACTGATTTTGCTCCATTGGAATCATTTCAGTCTTCTCTATTTTTTCAGGCTGGGTGGTACTAAAAATTGGTTTTTTGTAAATATAGCCTTTAACAAGCATATTTTGAATATTGTTATAAACAGGATCGACAATTTCCGCAGGAATATTCATTAACCCTAAAACACCTTCATGAGTATAATCTTCATGTAAAATAAGTTCAAAAAAGACTTCTCCTTCAACTAACAACTGACGAAAATACTGCCAACCTTTTGATCTAAGTTCGAAAAAATCAATATACTTATCAAACTCTTCATCTAATCCCTTTTTATCATCTACCGATAGGTCAATATTTTCATAATGAATTTTAGCTGCACGTCCATTTTCATCGACATTAACACACTCGTCGCAAATTTCATCCAAAGCATCTGATACTTCAGAATAAGCAGCCATAATACGATAGTCACGTAGCCGACCACCTTTATTAGCATCTAGAGATGCATACATTACATCCTGAAAAGAACCATCTTTACCAAAATCACCGATAGGTATATTATTATACGGGTTAGAAGATGTAACAGATGCTTTCGCTAACGCTTCCGCCCTCTGTGTACCATGTTTTGCAAAGTACTTATACTTCGTATTGAGTTGATCGTCTTGTTGACTTGCGTACGGTAATCTATTTGAGATATAACTCACTAGATTTCTGCCAAAAGTAGCAGCTCTACCGTCATTTGTTGGAGAAGTATCAGCCATCTTTAGTTATTTATTCTGCGGTGAAGTGGAAGCCATCTATTTCTGCTGAAGTCTTCCACCCTGCTTGGTTTTTAATAATAACATCAAATTTACCAGAAGCAGTAAGAGCTGGTATCATAATGTTAAGGATTTGATTGTTGAGGACATTCCACTGACTATTTGGTAAAATGTAACCGCTTACTTCACCTGTATAAGTTGTATTTACTGCAGTGAAACCTGTTGTAATAGCGCTGTTTGAACTGAGCATTATAAACTCCGTTCTATCATAGTTACCACCATAAAAGGTATAACTTCTTCCTCCAGATGATAAATTCCTCTTAATCGTGATAGGATTATCAATTGGTAATAGTGAACCGGATGTATTAAAGAATACATTTGTAATATCCGGTATACCTGATAAGGAAATTGTTTCTATATCTGCAACTGATGTTAATGAGTCATAGAACGACTCATACTCTAGAGACGATAGACCTTGATTAAAGTTAAAGTCTGGCCTTACGTTTACAAAATTATTTTCAATAAAGTAGATTGGAGAAGATCTTTCATTTTTCGATCTAAACAACCAACCCTTAATAGTAAATGATGTGTCTGCAATAATTCTAAATTTATCACTATATGTTGTTTCGGTAGGAGTATTTAAATTAATAGTTTTATCCCATAAAACTTCAGATCTAATTTCTATAGAATTATTAACATTATCTGATACTGGCTCTTTCCATGTTAAAATTATATACGGGTCTGTGTATGGTACAAAGTTGGAAATAATTTGATCCATATCTTGCATATATCTGCAAAGTATAGACATGTTAACAGTTAAGTTTACTGGTGTAGGTGTTCTAATAGCTGAAGCGGAATTAGCGTTAGCATAATTTTCAAAATTATCAAGCTTATTAAACACTCTTTCTGTATCATATGATACGCTAGCTAAATTAATAGCAACAACTGGAAGCTCTATATTCTTAGCTTTGTTAACTATATCATGCATTATTCGCTGCTTAGGAGCGAACACATATCTAACACCAATTTCCTGCCGCGCACTATTATTTTTGTCGTAGCGCTTAATAACCGTGTCATCAAAAGCTGCTACAAACTGCGTTAAGAGGTCCTTAACTTCAAAGTTGTAGGTGTAATTAACCATTGTATATATTTAATGCTTAAACGAATCTTTCGAGGAAGTATTTTGGTAACTTATGTTTAGACCGTAAAATACTATCCACAATAGTACCATCTAGTATATATGTAATGCATGTATCCTTTTTAGATCTAACACCTCTTCCACATGATTGAATCAACGAGCATAACATTTTATTTTGATACCAATCAAAATCATTTTTCATCATTCGCTCAATTCTAACATCCTTAGTAGGTAAAAAGGGAGCTTTAATAATTATTTGAAACTTCGCTAAATCTCCTTTTAAATCAACACCATATGACATAGACGGAGATACAAGCACAGTTGGATCTACACTAGCCATATGTTTATCTAGAATATCTTCATTCTTAATACCAGGCTCGCGATATAAAAATCTATCTCCATATAACATAGTACCTAATTTAGCTGTAATACTATTATTTTGAGAATGAATAATACCTTTATCGTTTACATGATGATTACATATTTCTGCTACCTGCTTAATAATACGAGGGAGGTACTTATCCATTGTGTGGTAGTTTAACTTATACTTTGGATTACAAACAATAGGAGCCTTCTTAGGGTCAAACGCTGATTCAGCTTCAACATATTTATAGTCTTCAATTCCTAATGACTTGCAAAAATTATCTGGATCAATAATTGTAGCCGACATTAGGATTACTTTATCAGCATAATCAAATAATCTATATGCTAACTTATTAACCTTTAGAGGCATAAATGTAATTCCTGTAGCATCCTTTTCATACACGTACTCAGACTCTTGCCACGAATCGGTAACTAACCCGACCTTACTTTGCAAGTTCATTATACGTTGCATATTAGTCGTAAGATCTAAAATAGCCTTTTTATTATTTGTTTTCTTAACAGCGAGAATATCTTTAATCTCATCTATTTTATCAGTAAGATCAATTTGTAACTCTGTCAACCACTTAACTGCCGACATACGTGTTGTCAATGGTCTAATATCAACATCCATTCTCGCAAGAAACTTGTAGTCAATCTTACAAGTAAATTCTTTAACTAATTGATCCTCTAATTCTGAAGCCTCGTCGCAAATCAAGAACTGTCTTTTCTTAAGGTGATTGGGTAAAGCAAAAAACATATTATAGTTTAAAGTATTAAACTGTGATACCAAAGCTTTATTCCTAGCTTCATAATATGTACACTTATTTTTTGCCCAGCAATCAGCTTTTAAATTAGCGGAATGTAAGCATGGCGCTACGTCAACAGGATATCGCTCATCTATTGCGCATTGATAGTTTGACTTACCCTTAACTACAGCAGTATCTTTAAATAACTCCTTATACTGATCTTGTAATGCTTTAGTAATAGTTAAAGCTGTACAACCAAACGATGGCATCTCATCACACTCATCTTGATATGTATACCCACTTTGGGTACGTTTATAAGCAGCATATGAAGTAACTAGCTGACGAAATTCATCAGGACTCTCTTCTGCAACATTACCTAATGTTTTTGATATAAAACTCTTACCACTACCTGTAGGTGCATTACATACTACAAATTTACTACCTGTCTCGAAAGCTTCATCAATACTTTTAAGGAGTTTAACTTGAGACGAGTTTGGATCGTACCCCTTTGGAAAGTGTTGCAATAAGTTATTAATCACCTATATCATTATAGTCTATCAACCCTATAAATCAACTTCATGTAGCGGCATTATATACAAATTTTCATTGTATATTTTAGACTTCTTTGATGAATCTAAAAACTTAACCTGTAAATCTAAATCTCCAAAATTAAGTAATTTACTAAGTTTGTAGCAAAGAATAGTTTTCGAACCTCTCGTAGTTATTTCAAACGGATACGGAATTTCATACAAACGTGTCCTTACTTCATCCTCTAAAGTTAATCTAGCATAATGTTGTTTTATTTGAAAGATTCTTAACTTACCTTTTCTAATAATTTTACGATCAGTGCATATGGCGACGTCTTGTAAGAGGTATGGCTTTAAATGATTGGAAAAATTTTCAAGGGATACATTCATGAATTCATAAAGTTAAATTTTTGCTCAGGTGACATTGGATAAATGTTCTCGTTAAAATATTCCCAAAAATCTTTATCTGGGATTTGTTGAATTAAATCGCAAGAGTTCATGTTAATAGTTCTATAATCTTGCATCAAAATATCCCACACTACTAAGACATTTTCTGCTGCTTCGTTGATCTTTTTTGGGCCACTCGGAGGAGCGTAGTTTAAAGTGACCCGTCCGTTAACAGAATTTAAAAGTTCATAAGACTTAGTGCATAACATACGCCTTGCAGGGCTATCACCTGCTTGAGGTCGTCGCCGTGCAAATCTTACTTCACATACATTTTTAAGTAGTAGTGAATCAAGAGCTACTCTTTGAATTATCATCCTTTACCTTACAAATACCGAATAGCCTGTCTTCATTTAGAAAAATACCTCTTTTAATTGTAGAACCATTTACATCAATATTAGCAACAGTAACACCGAGATTGTTAGGGAAAATTACAATATCACCTGGCTTGGTATATTCTGCATTTGGCCCAGCAAGAATAACCTTCGCCCTGCGCCAAGCTTTCGTTAATGCGTTAGTCGGTACAAAAATACCATTACGTTGAATTTCACCTGTTTCATTATCGTCAACATATTCAACTAATAAGATATCGTCAAAAATCATTGAAAGTTCATAATCATCTGAAAGACCTACATCCCCTTCACTATTGGGTGTAAGATCGATAAGATGCTTTTGAGGTGCAAGAGTGTCAATACTTCTTTGTGCCATATCTATATTTACTTTAGGTTAATAATTAATCAAGCAGGTTCTCATATATCTCTAGCTCACGAACAGACATATTTTTATTCTTAGCAATCATCTTAAGTTGATCAGTCTCGTCTTGCTTTTCTTTATCTTTCTTAACCTTTTTGATATAGTTAATACGTTTAAATTTTAATCGTGGTATTAGATTATAATACATCATATATGTTTTTTGCTTATCCGTATCAAAAATACCGCAATATTTATTAAGGGTCTCATTAACAAAACCAACAGTATCTTTACTATACATAGTAAGCCAGCGATTAAACAAAAACGGTACAAAAGCTTGTTCACCTTCTGAGTCTAAGGGCTCAGGCTGCTTACTCTTATTAGAGTAGAATAGTTTATTTTGTAACTGGAAGAAGTTCATTAATATATTTAGCTACTGATTTTGCTGTAAACCTATTATTATAAGTCTGTTGCTGCCTATCTTGTATCAATTGTAACATATCTAGATCAGAAAGCAAATCCATAATAGTATTACCAACATTTCCATCCCAGTCATCCACTTGACAAATAGCGGCGTTTTTATAAATTTTTGTGTCAGGTAGTTTTGGTGATACGACCACAGCACCACTTCTCATAGCTTCATAATGTCTAAATGTTTCCATACTTACATTACCAGCTGGGCATACTACAACTTTTGATCCGTGAAGTTTTTCTGAATATGTATCCCCATCTAATCCCATATTGAAGCCTTTTGATATATTAACCTCTATTTTAGGTCTTTTATCAGACGACATAGTCTGAAAAAAATCAATCACCGGGCGCATATATCGTTGCCTGTTTACTGACGCCATATGACCTGCAAAAAATACATCGATAGATCTATTTTTTATTGGTCTATTAATAAGTTTTAGATGCTTCTTATTATACCCAAGCGGAAACGAATGAACACTACTACATTCTTGTGTTGGTTGTAAGTATGCTTTAAATGTAGTAGCGTTATCTTTCCATTCTTGTGGAACATTATCGGTCATAAACTCATCTGCTAGACCAATAATAACGTTTCTCTTATTTTTATCGAGTACTACCTTATCACAAAAGTCCCATTCTTGGGTCATGCTGACTACATGCAGATGTGTATCACTATCAAAGTCAAGCTCTTTAATAACTCCCTGAATATAGGTCCATTCACAAAAGTGTGGCTCAACTCCATAGTAATCTGTAACTGTAGTCATTATACAATTACTTTTGTAGTAGCTACAAATTGATCTCTAACCTCATAATTAAAATAATTGCAAACTTTGATCATAAAACCTTCCGCGTCTTCATCTGATAAATTAGAAGAGTATGCAAAACCAGGAGCATCTTTACCTGCATCAATATTAAGTGCTGTATGACCAAGAGTAACGTTATCCTTACTATATGTAATCGATACACTTACCTTACCTTGATCACGCTCTTCACCATCAGAGCCCGTAAACTTATCTATTACCATAAGATCATCACCTTTCATTGTAATAGGAAGCTTAATGTATTCAGAAATAATTTGCGCTACTGCAGTATTAAATAAACGTTGAAAAGAAACCGCACCTAACGGACACATATTAGGAATCTCCCAGCAAAAATTAATTGCATCTTTTGACGAGATAAAATCATCAGTTAAAGTATCCTCCAAATCAATAAGATTGTCTTTAACTTCCATCGGAGCGCGAAACGCTACAATATTACCTACAGGTGAAACATCTTTACGAAAATATTCATACGCAAATCGGTTATGAATTAAAGATCCATCATATATATCTTGTTCTATAATCATTACTCTGTTAGTATATATTACTATATCAGGAAGGCAAATATTTAGTTACTATAGGATTGTCTACGGTTGCCCAATATGAACCACAATTATGGCCAACCGGTCTTATACCATATACTTCATGATTAGTTTTTACTTTTGTATATGAATTATCGTAAATAGCTCGATTAATTATTTCCTCTCCAGAACCAACATGTACACCTTGCTCTCTATATAATTCATAATTATCAAACATCTCTTGATAAATATTCATGCAATTACCACTACCAAACATTAAAAAATCAGATAATACAGCAGGGTTATGACAAACATCAGGAGAAAATATTGCAGGTTGTGTCAAGTCATAAGCTGTAATATCGATAGGTGTTTCAACACACATATCAAACCTTGTTCTTATAACTGCGTCATATTTTTTATCTGATTTATTTAAAAGTTCGAATCCTCGTTTAGTACTATAAAAAAGAGATTTGTGAGTTACCTCATAATCAGGTCCGCCAAATGGTATAGGTTCTTCAATTAAAATATCTGTTGGTTTCCATAAGTCATATATAATACTTTCATCTTTACTTCCATCTTTCCAAGTATGGATAAAAATATCATATTCCTTAAAATTAACAATATTTTTTCTAAAAGAGTATATACCTATATCTACAAATCTTTGCTGACCAAATATGACGATAGCTTTATTCATTTACTATATTTATTTATTTATAATGTATTTGTCATCTGTATAAGATGCATCTCTAATAACAATTAAATCTGTATTCTTATGGAAAGAGGACTCTGATACAGTATATGGCTCAAGTACAAATATTTCACCTTCACGAAATCTTTCACCGTTTATTTCAACATCTCCAGAAACGACAATATTGATTTCCGTGCTTTTTTTATGGTAGTGATTTTGTGTCGGAGCACCTTTCTTATACTTATGATAACCTACTTCAAATTTTTCCGTCTTTAACACAGAAGGATCAAAGTTGCCAACCACCCAACCATTTACCATATCCTTTATATTATACTTTTTCATTTGATTCAGCTTTTGTTATTCTTGGAATATGTCTACCACCATCAAATGTGGTTACTTGTAAAATGTTTATTATGAGTTCAAACATTTTTTTATCTACAGTTCTCGCTGGTATAGAAAAATAATTAGCGCAATTATGTCTTACAGCATGCTCAGCTGTATATTCATCAGATATTAATGCCGCTCTAATACCTTTATACTTATTACCAGCTATGTTAACTCCTTGACCCGTTCTGCAAAATGCTATAACATGATCGCTATAACCACGACTAGCTGCTTCAACTGCTTGTGAAACATAATCATTATAATCACAATCTTTATTTACAAATGTACCATAATCAACATAACGTATACCAAGCGCATCTAAAACCTCACATGCTTGATTTTTAAGATCGAATCCGGAATGATCTGCGCAAATAGCAATAGGTTTATCACCAAATTTGACTAGTGTATGGGTTAAGAAAAACTCAAGCTCACTAGGAGTACCCATTAAATGCATTTTATCAACTTCTTCAATAGTAATACGTTTACCATTTTCAATCATAAAGTTATATAGGGGACAGATATAAAATTCTCCTTTGGTGGTAATATCTTGTTCGATCATTACCTTTGAATACTTTACAAAATCTGAACCTTTTGAAAAAGTATAAACTCCTACTGCAGCATTCTCACTTATAACTTCCTTTTCAGCAGTTCGTGTAACCAAATTATTGTCATCTAATTTTGCGTAACTATATCCATTATTATTACTTTTAAATGTAAGAATAGTACCATCAACCGAGGTATCAATTTTTATTGGGTCAAAGAACGGTTCAAAGAAAACATCTAAAGTATAAATTAACAGTGGATCATCATTATTAATATGATCTTCAGCCATTAAACATGTTTCTACAGACCCACGGGTAATTTTATCTAAAATAATAATTTTAATATCGTCACCATACCGTTGTTTTAAAATAGTATCGAGTGAGTAATCACTTACATGGTCACGTCGTATACAGAAAATAAGATTACACTTATCTTTATTATCAATTGACTCAAGACTTAAATCAATCATTTGCGTATCGCCTACCATTATAAGTTGTTTTGGCATTGCATAATCAGCGTCTACAAACCTCTGTCCTTTACCAGCAATAGGTATTAAAATATTAACTTTACTCATTATTCTTTTTAATTAAATTATATGTCATAGAATGTGCAATTGCAACTGCTTCTTTGACAGGGGTTTTACTAATTAAATTAGTAATAGTTGCTGCAGCAAAAGTATCCCCTGCTCCAAGAATATTTACACCCTTCAGAATATCTTCTACTTTTGTTGAGAATGTATCTTGCCCATAATATGTGCTACCGGATGTATAATGTACAAGTATATCACCTTTAACATATTTACGAAGTTCTTCTATAGGCATCCATAAGTCTTCATCAGATATAAAAAGTAAATCTACATACTTTAAAACTTGCAAGTCCTTAAGAGGTTTACCAGCACAAATATCCGCAGATATTTTTTTACTTGCTAAGGAGACCTCTTTAACAAAACTTAAATCATTGAGCTGGTTAAGGTATAATATATGTGACCAATCTGATATTTGTATGAAGGGGGCTCTAGTCTTTACAGATAATGTAGCTGTCGAAGCTCGACGAACTTTTTCCTTATCAACATAAATTAAAGCCTCTCCTATTTCCGTTGGTTCTATTCTAACATTAATATTATTTGAAAAATTAATAAAAGCTTTCCAGACGTTACCTACGCTACCAATTGTTTCGTAAGATTTATTACCATCAAAAATAGTATCATATGTCAAATGGCCATATAATGTAACGTTAGAACTTGTCATCTTTATCTAAATTATAAAATAATTCTTCATCAAAAGGCGGTATTATATTTCTACTTTCACATACATCAAATAATTTATCTAAACAATTATCTCCTCCAACTCTATTCAAAATATTACCGCAGCAATATTCCTGAATTGTTTTAACAGCATTAGAGGGGCAAAAACTATACCCAACTTCTTTCATAATATTTAAATCAAAAATATCATCACCTACATAACACATTTCATCAGGTAATATATTATACGTACTTTTAAATATGTTTATGAAAGCACTTTTACATACACCTCTAGATGCATAAAAATCTATTGACCTATTTTTTGCAATTGACTCATTAATATTAGTATCTCCTGAAAGAAAAATTACTTCTACACCAGCAGATTTAAATTTCTTAATAGCTGAAAAATCTTTATCGCAAAACGTTTTATACTTTGCTAATCCTGTATTATCGTAGTATTTCTTACCATCGGTAAGAACACCGTCTACATCTAAAATAAGTAATTTAATCATAGTAAATAATCTGAACAAATATTAATATCTTTAATTTTATATTGTTGATTGGGAATTGCAACAACACTTTTACTATCATATTCAATATTCATATCTATACTATCAGAATGGTACCATTTATAACCATGACCTGTTAATACAACTAAATCACTTTCATGGAAAAAGCAGTTTGTTTTTGCTTCTAATAAGTTTGCAAATGCGGCATTATTTTTACAATGCAACCACAATTTACGCTGTAGTAGAAAATCTATTTGTATTTTATATTGAGGTAAATCATGTCCTAAATAGTAATTACCTTTAAGATACCATACATCTGTCTCTACATTATAGCCTTGCTGTAAGGTTTCAATCAGGTAGTCGGGATGATTTTCAACGTCTTTATTTGGGCCATTTAAATTACCGCGATGTGATACAAACATTTTAAAGCTTGTAGGTTTCAACAGATTTATTTTCTTTATTAGCTGCAACCCAAATCATTTCATCAAGCATTTGTTCAAAGCTATATTCTGGCTTCCAACCAAGTTTGTTTCTTAACTTAGTTGAGTCTCCTTTGAGTAGGTGAAGTTCTTCCGGCCGCTCAAATTTGTGCGATGTTTTAACTAGATCAGTTGAAATACCTAAAGCATTAAATGTATAGTCAACAAGTTGTTGTACTGTATGTGTTTCACCAGTAGCACATACATAATTATCAGGCTCGTCTTGTTGAAGCATTAACCACATTGCTTTAACATAGTCTTTAGCATGCCCCCAATCCCGGCTTGATTCTAGGTTGCCAAGTACAATCTCTTTAACTTGACGATGCTTAATATCTACTGCACCATTAACGACCTTATTAGTTACAAAGTTGATACCACGTCTCGGCGATTCATGATTGAACAGAATACCATTACTAATATGCATACCATAACTGTTACGGTAGTTATTACAAATATTATATGAGAAGACTTTCGCGCAACCATAAGGACTTACCGGATCCATAGGAGTAGTTTCTCTCTGGAATCCATCTTTATCAATATTATTACCAAACATTTCGCTTGAAGATGCTTGATATATTCTCGAATTAGGGCAAGTAAGTCTAATTGCTTCAAGTAAGTTTAACGTGCCAAGACCGGTCGCTTCAGCTGTATATATTGGAGCATCAAAGCTAACACGAACATGAGATTGCGCAGCTAAGTTATAAATCTCATCAGGCCCTTTAGCCTTCTGCAACACGCTGATAAGTGACGACATGTCAGTCAAATCTGCATAAACGAGATTAACTCGCTTAAAAATATGATCTACACGTTTTGTATTATATTCTGGTGAAGAGTTACGACGAATTGTTCCCCAGACTTCATACCCTTTATCAAGAAGAAGCTCTGCTAGATAGGAGCCATCCTGACCGTTGATACCTGTGATTAACGCTGTTTTCATTTTAATATTTTTTAATAATGTTACAAATTTGTTCTATTTCTTTATCACCCATACCTTGATGATTAGGTACATAGAACCCATACTCATGTATAATTTCCGCATTAGGATTGTTTACTTCCATACCACCGAATTTTTTCCACATAGGACTCCTTGTTAATGATCCAGCAATAAGTGGTCTACAGGCAATATTATTATCTTTTAGTTCAGCAATACACTTATCACGCTCTTGTAGAATTACTGGGTAACAGAAACTAGAAACAAAGTCACCTTCTCGTTGTGTTGGTGAAAATAAATTAGAAGTATAAGCTAATCTATCGTTATAGTTATGGAAGTTTTCATTACGAATTTTAGTAAATTTATCAATCTTATCTACCTGATTAAGACCAATCTTTGCTTGAAGATCTGTAGCTCTAACATTTAATCCAGGAAGATAAAAAGTAAACAACCTATCAAAATTCTTAATATTATTTTCCTCTGCAAGTTTTTGCGCAGCCACTTCATCAAGATCTCTATCCCAACCATGCGAACGTATCATAAGAAGTAAATTGTTAATCTCTCTATCATTAGTAGAAATCATACCACCTTCAATAGTAGAGATGTGATGTCCAAAATAAGTTGAGAAGAAACTCATGCAACCAAAGGTGCCAAGTTTTTTACCTCTAAATTCAGAACCCAGACTCTCACAAGTATCTTCAATTAATAAAACATCATACTTATTGCAAAGCTCAACAATATGATCCATATCTGGAACAAGTCCTAATACAGAAACCAGAATAAAAGCGGCCGGCTTCTCTTCTCTAAACAATTGTTCTAGATGATGTAAGTCAGCAGAGAGATCTTCTTGGTTGCAATCTACTACAAAAGTTTCCATCCCAAGTATAAGTGGTGAGCTTAAGTCAGTAGCCCAACTAACATCTGGAACAACAATCTTATTATTTTTTAATTTTCCTCCAAACTTAAGAGCAGTAAGACCAAGCAAAATAGCGGATGAACCAGAATTGACAAACACAGAGTTGACAGTACCAAGCCAGTTAGAGAATTTTGTTTCATATTTTTTAGTAAGTGGGCCTTTTGTAAGTTGCGGAATTTCTTCTTGAGTAAGCCAGTCGACTAGACTAGCGACGTCTTCTTTATCAATAGTATCTGATACTAGATTGATTGCCATACATTTATTATAGATTATTTTCCCAGATTGCAAGTGTATGCTTAAAAGGTTTATCAGGAATTTCTTTTACAAGATCAATCATAAGTTGAGCAATCTCACGAATCTCCTTTTGTGCATGTTCACTATTACGGAGCTTCTGAAAGTTAGCAAAACTTCTCATGTTAAACATAATATCAGATTGAATTTTACTGTTATAGGTCTTAAAAAAACGCGCACTTTCTTTAGCTCTTTTGCGTCCAAGAGACGGCTCTAACGCTTTAATAGCCTCATGATATAGAGTATTGCCTGCTGCAGTATAAACTTCAAGTTCTATCTTCCACTCTTCTGGCCAATCGTTAGGAATAAACGTCTTATCCTCTTTTAATTCTTTGTATCTCGCCGACTCAGCATTGAGCGAAGATATTCTATGCTTAAGTAAATGAATATGACTGGCAATATCACAATCAACAAGGAAATGGACGCTACCCTTCTCAAAAGGGGTTTCGTGTCCCTCACGCCAAAGCATGTTGATGAGCTTCGGAATTCTCTCTCTCTTCTTTTCATCTAATTCTCTACTAGTTGATGTCCATGCACTACACGCAATTGTTTCATCTGATCCATAATATCCTAAGAGCTCAACGGTATTCATCTAAAGAGCATTATAAACTCTCTTTAGCCCATTTTCAAGAGGAATAAATTGGAATCCTGGAAAAAGTTCTAGCAACTTTTTATTAGAGCAATCTTTTCTGTATTGACCATCCTTAAGCTTATCATTATCAAATTTTAATTCAAGATGTTTATTATACGTAGCATAAAGAGCAGCTTCAGCAATAACTTTGATTGATCTATTGTCATCACAAACATTAAAGTCTGTCTTAATTACTCTATCAAGACATTTCATAATAATCTTCGCAAGATCCTCGGCATGAATAAATTGACGTAAAGGTGTACCTGTACCTAATAGAGGAACAACTCCTTCACTATTTTTAACCTTCTTTAGTAGTGCAGTTACAAAATGTGCTTTTGTATCATCCTCAAAATTATCAAACTCACTATACAAATTACTTGGAAAAATTGTAAAATAATCTAAACCTTTACTCTCACGGATAGTTTTAAGATGTACTGCAAGCATTCTTTTCGCATATCCATAACCAAAGTTAGAAGAAGTAGGTTCTCCTATATGAAGCATATCTTCAGTCATTGGATAATTTTCTACCTTATCCGGGTATGCACACGTACTACCAATACCAATAAATTTTTTTACATTATATTTTTGTGCCTCAAGAACTACATTAGAATTTATTAATAGATTATCTTGAAGAAACTCCACGGGATGCGCAATATTATCTTGAATACCACCAACCTTAGCAGCAAGATGAATTACTGTATCAGGTTTATACTTTGCAAACATATCCCTCACATCAATCTTTTTAGTAAGATCATATTCCTTTGACCCAATAAATATAACTTTATCATTCCAAATTTCATCCGGTGCAAACAACTCTTGTAGATGTTGACCAACCATTCCTGTTCCTCCTGTAACTAATATTTTCATATAATATCTGGTATTGTTTCTTCTGCTAGTCTATACTTTTTAGCTAATTCAAAGTTCTCTTTTATAGCATCCATTTTACTTAAGTATAGTTCCTCATTACAAGTTTGCAAGATATTAGGTAACTCTTTTACCTCATCATAACAAATCATACCATCTATATTAAAGAAATCCCCGATGGATGGACATCCCCAGTATAAAGGTATAGTACCAGTTACAAAACAATCTATAAGTTTTTCTGTAAACCAATAATCACGTTTAGTGTTCTCTATACAAAAATGATATCTATAATCTCTCAACCCCTCAATTTTATCTTTTAATGGGTTATAACCACCACCAAAGACATCTACTTTATTTTCAGCGCCTGCAATAATTTGATGTCGCTGAATGTGACCTGGATGTTGTCTTTTCCCTGACGCAATAATTGAAAATTGTTTAGATTTGCTATGTATACCCCAGTCAAACTCATCAATCCAACAACCACCAAATGGTAATTTAACAGCATTAGGACAAGTTTCTAAGAGAATTTTATCATGCGTCCAAATAGCTGTAAATTTATTAAAGTTTTGTTGAACAAACCTATATAAATCTGGTATGTGATCCCACGCCTCCACTAACCATGCAATGTTTGAACCGGGCCTATAAAGTGAGGAAGGAATATCTATATCTGTCCAGACAACAATATCTTCTGAGCTATATGTATCTTCTCTTACCCATTCAACTTTATCAGTAAGCTGCTTAGGTGGCATTGGATTATTAGAAAATATACAATGTGCAAAAGCAGAATCTTGTAAATATATTTTTAAAGTTTTAGCCATCTGTCTGGAATAATGTCTTTAGGATTAAAAGAAGTATGACCAGGTCCGAACCATATCTCCGGAGCTACAACTACCTTATTATTTGCTTTAGTCTCTCCTAACCATGCACCCCACCAACCAAATGTTGAGTTACATAGAATATTATTTTTACATAACGACATATGATACAGTGCTTCAAATGGATCTTGTTCTTTCGAGTAAACTATCTGATCTGCTTCTCCAAACATTCTTTTTGCATGCTCAATATCATCAGAGAAAATAACAATGTGATCTAATCCAGCTTCTCTAACAGCATTTTGCCAATAAGATGTTGGTATCACTGGGTGGTGATATCTTTTCTTCATATAATCTCCTAATCTAATATGCATAGAAGTACATTTAGAGGGATCAGGATATTTACTAAGATCAATTTTATCTTTAACATCTTGTTTAAATTTAAATTGAGCCCTTACTTCATCAATTGCATTTTCGAAATAACGTTCTGACTGAAAATATCCGACCATATCTGTAAAGTCATCTATTTTACGATCAATATAATGAAACGGAAATTCAACTTCATTAAAGATTGAAGAGCCTAATTCTAGTGTTGGTGTGCTAATATCAAACCCATCAAAAATAGATGTATTATTACGTTCATAATTTGGGTCATAATAAGTTTTATTATGAGGGATCGCTACTTCATAATTATATTTTTTAGCCATACCCAATACAGCCGCAAACTGAAACATACTATTGCAGAGGTTTCCATATCTTCCTATCCTTGTCGAAGTTATCATCCTACTAAAATATCTTTATGCCAGTCCCATTGATCGATATGCTCTTGCAACTTTACTTTATTCATATTCTGAATTTCCAAGCAATAATCTCTATTAAAATTAATATACGGATTATGATTAAAGGAAGTATCCCCTCTAGCATGTGTAAGATGCCACAAAGGCCATTGCGTACGCATAATCTTAGTACCTAGAGTTTTAAATCGAGCATTAATTTCATTATCTTCATAACCAACACTCTTAAAATGCTCATTAGCTCCACCACATTTCCAATAATGCTCTCTATCAAACAGTACAACACCACCTACTGAGTGTGGATTAAATAGAGTACAATTATTTAAATCCACATTACGAAGATCTTTTGTTTCATTAATAATATCAAAATACGTTTCCGGTACATCATAGAAATTACCATCATATGGATATACTAATTGTGCTTTCTTATTTATAATAGCTTCAGTAGCTCCAACAATCTGCTCAGGTCTTAAGAGAATATCGGCATCATAATGAGCAATAACTGGAGTAGTTGCCTCTTTTGCTGCAAGGTTAACTCCTCGCTGCCTATTAAAGAATTCATCTGTTTCAATATAGATATGACGACACTTAAAAGCTTTACACATGTCGTGTAGCTTACTAGATGTATCCTGCTCACTAATAATAATATTAGCATCAAAGTGATGCCGTAGATAAGATAAAGTCGTTCGAATATTACGAATACGATCTTCATGATCTACCTTAGCGGCTATCAGAAACGTTAGCTTTTCTTTTAGATCTTTTTTCATTAATTATTTTTTGATAACGTTTAATAATCGCTACAACTTCTTGTTGTGGAGTATCGGGGACTTTCACTGGTGATACTTTGTTCTTACTCATAAAATATTGCGCTGCTTGTTGAATGTTCGATTGCCAATCTGACCGTGGCCTAATAGCTGAAGAGTCTTCTGAACACTTCTGTTCTTGTACATAATCTAAACTGTTGGCAATATCTGCCCACCACCAGTAGGGTGTACTGAAACCATTCTTAGCTAACTGATAGGAATGATCAACATGCTCGAATGCATTAGTAAAGTTTTCATCATATAGACCGACTTTTTCTAAAGATTCTCTCGTATAGAATGTAACCGCACCAACACAATGCTGATTAAGAGCAATGCGCAACTCATCAAATGGTCCGTAATCAAATACCAACCTAGGTACCGGCTTACCGTAACTAATACCAGCTTTATTGGCCGGCCCATGATATGCAAACATAAAGTGATGAATACCTGTAGTCTTATAAGCGCGTATATACTCTGCAAACAAATTATCAGTAAACTTCATATCATCTTCAACCAGAATTATATAATCACAATCTTTATCTAGTAGATTTTGTATAGCAGCATTCTTAGCTTTACCTACACCTACACCTCCTGATGTACGTATAAACTCTGCACCACGCCGCTTTAAAGGGTATTCCTTTGTTCCATCATCAACTACTACCAATTCATCATACCATTCATCGCTGAGAGATTCAAAGCAAACATTAAACATATTTACCCTATCACAGGTTATAATACCTACACCAATCTTACTCATTACTTATATTTTATACTCCAAAAACGATATTTCAACTATAAATATAGATATGCCGTGCGTTGATAATAAAAATTTAATCTACAATATTAAAGAATTACCTGAAACGTTTTCTGTAGCCGACGGTGATTTGCTTTTAATTGAGACAGATGAGGGTACAAATATTATGGATTTTGCCAATTTTATAATTGGTTTAGATAATACAACGTTTGGTACAACAATTACACAACATACTACTGATATTTCTAACCTATCATCCGAGTTTGTCTCTCTATCTAGTCAAGTTGACACAGATATGTCGGAATTAAGCGCTACAATTGTAGGTAATACTACAAAGGCTTTAGTTACACTATCAGGTGATGATGCCTTTTCAGCGGTCGCTGTTGTGAGTAACAATATTGCCTCTGTTGAATATGTTGTTGCTTCACATGTTGTAAGATTTAACTTTGATAATAATTTTTCTAATACAAATTATATAATTCTACCATCCGCACCAGTTTTAGAAACTGCTTCACAAAAGTTTGTACAGTTTGTAGAGTCGGACAAAGCAACAAACTATGTTGATTTAAGCGCTATTAACATAGATAATGGTTCTATTGCATATACATTAACTAGCTCTGCTATAGGATTTCAAATTCAAACGTTCTAAACGCTAAAACGATCAGACTCACCTTGCTTTAAACCAAATTGCTTGAAGAGTTCCTTTTCTTTTTCTTCTCGATCTAGTTCTACCTTTTGCATACGAACTAATGACTCAAGATCGTCAATATTATTTGGATTTAAAATAGATTCCTCATCACCATACATGCCACCCTCTGGTGTTACATACTCTGATATTAATTCAATACGGTGTTGAGGGTTATCTGGTAATAATATAACACAAGGTGAATCACCTTTAGGGTAAAATACATCAGCATCCGCCTGAGTCATATACTGCATATATAGAGTGTAAAAAATATTATCTATCTCTTTAATAAAATCAACATTTGTATCACGTATACCATTATCTACAACTCCTTGTTGTTCGTTGAAACGAGTAATAAATATAATATCTAATGATCGTAACGATTCACGTGACATAGTAATCTGCTTTTTAACAAATTCATCTGTAAATCCTTCAATACCTTTACCGTTTGCCCACATTGTATATGCTATAGCATCTAACGAACACCTATCATATACAATATTATCTGTAGCCTTCTTACCTTGAAGTTGATCAATTAAAAAATCTAATATAACTGTTTGTGTTTCTGGGGTAGTATTAGATGAATGCTCTAAGCCTTTCTCTTTAAGTGTATCATGATATGTATCTGTAGGTAATTTGTAATTCGTCCACGTATGGAGAAAACTCTTTACCATTGTAGACTTACCGCTATTTGCTGTACCACTAAAAGCAATTCTCATATTGTTATTTACTACTCATTTAAAAATTATCAAGAAACGAATACCGTTCATTACACCTTGAGAGCCATATCCCATACTAGCAAATGAAGTCGAGATGAGAAGTTAACATGCATTGACTTTGCATACTCAACAACAGCAGCAGCATTCTCAATATGCTCTTTACGTGAACCAGCTACAGGCATAAACCAAATACGATCTCGAGTAACATTAATGCTGTTATCATCCTCAACATATTTACGCCAAATCTCTTTAATATCCTCAGCAGGATCATTGATAACAAACTTAAAGCCTGATCCAATCTCCCTATGATACTTGAGTACTTTTGGCTTATAAGTCTTTTTTTCTGGATCACCATTTGTAGTTAACTTAGGTGAAGTAGTAAAAGTAGCACCAAACTCATCATGCCATCTTGAATCGGGCATAAGGGTAGCATTAGTCTCAAAGTCAATCTTAGGTTCAAACCCATATCGATAAATAAACTCATCTACTAGCTTAAGTAGCTGCTTCTGCTGAATAAGAGGCTCACCACCAGTTAGTTTCCAGATAGTACCTTTTTCAAGTTTCTCAATCCAGTTGTTGTCTTCCATCATCTGGAAGATCTCTCTAAACGTCATTTTATTCTTTACAGACCAAGATATAAATGAGTCACACCCGTGTGGAGAGTCCTCAGACGCGAACCCAATACAAGTTAGGTTACACATCGCCATCCTCATAAATAGGGATCGCTTACCAACAAATTCGCCTTCACCTTCAATAGTATAGAAGATCTTGTCGTCAGATAGAATTAGAGTTTCTTTATCAAGGTCCATCGTATATAGTATAGTATTATTTCTGTTAAATTCAACTAAAACAGCAAAACTATATAAAACTATTTAACTATGATTTTAACATATCTTTACCTAAATAATTCTATATGAGTAGACAAACCAAAAAAATATCTTCCCCTTCTGAAATTGGTGAAGATATTTTAAATGATAATTGGCTTATGGATTTTAAAATACGTAAGCCGTTTTACTTTAAACCAAAACATAGACATTTCTATAACATATTACATGAAACAACTACTCAAATGTCATTTGTTGATGGGTTAGCTGGTACTGCGAAAACTTATATTGCCGTGTATGCAGCTTTAGAAATGTTAAAAGAAGGCCTATTTGACAAAATTGTATACATTCGTTCTGTGGTTGAATCAGCTGATAAAAGTTTAGGATCCTTACCTGGTGAAATTGATGATAAATTCTCACCGTATGCTATGCCATTAATCGAAAAAGTTACTGAAATTGCTGGTCCAGGTACATGTGGTATGTTACGTAGCAAAGGATTAATAGAAGCTATACCTGTTAACTTTGTGAGAGGTTTAACCTTTAATAATACCTGCGTTATTGTAGATGAAGCTCAAAACTTAACAAAAGGTGAACTTACAACTATTCTTACACGGTTTGGTCGCAATAGTCAGTACATTGTATGCGGTGATACAGGTCAATCTGATGTTAGACAATCAGGATTTAATGATGTATTTAAGCGATTTAACGATGATGATTGTGAAAATAAAGGAATTTACGCACATAAGTTTGGTGTAGAAGAAATTGTACGTAGTAAAATATTACGCTTTATTTGCGATAAGCTTGGTTCTTAAACCATTGCGGTGGTTTTCTAGCCGTCCAAACGGCAAACGGCTTATCATTGATAATATATTGTTTATACTTATCTACTGGCTTAAGTGAATTAAAGCCAGTCACCTGACGGCATGTTTGATTTGCAGCAATAGCTACTGCAAATTCTTGACGGGGACCGTTAGGTAAATTTTTAGGCTTATTTCTGAATACAGCAGCAAGCTTAACCTCCGTCAGGTGAATGCGACTGTATCGATAAGTATATTCTCTACAAGCTGCAATAAAGTGATCATAGAGCCACTTGTAGTTACCTGCAGTAGATCGACACCAAATACCAGAAGGGTGTTTGATATGAGAAGCTTTATAGAGCAAGTCCTCTAATACAACATCCGGATGCAACCAGCGTTTAATACGACGACCAGCCTTAGTCTTACCTTCATACTGCTTACCATCTAGTACTCGATGAGCAGTAGACATAAGCTGAGCATACTCAACAATCATCTTTACAACATGCTTATCACACATCTCATGAGCAGAGATAACAGGACAATCATTAGTAGTAAATATATTCATACCTAATTATATCTAAGTTCCTTATTTAAATAAAAAAAAGAGTACCAGCTAGCTGGTACTCTTTAAAGATTGTATTATCTTCTAACGCAAGCCTGTTGACTCAAAGACATCACGTGCAACTCCAGCGGAGAAGCCATTTTCAACCCCTTTGACTATTACAGAAATAGCATTGTGACTATGAAGCGATTCGTTATGAGAAGCTACAATCTTAAAATCTTTTATACGTTCATCTTTATCTAGACGTGAATAAAGAAGCCTAACAGCATCCTCAACAAACTTAAGGAAAGCTCCATTCTTCTCAGCAAATGCTTGCTCATCTTCACGCTTAACCATTACTTGCGTTTCAGTCTGAAGAGCATCTAAACAGAGCTCTTGAAGATCTTCAATCCAAAGCTTATCTTCAAACCTAACACTAACACGAGCAACACTACGCTGACTATGAGGTACGGTAGCACGGTTACGATACTTCTCAGCATGCTCACTTAGCTCGAAACTACAAGGACAAGCAGATGAATATACAAAATCAAAGTGAAGATACTTCTTAAACTCACCATCATTGGTAAGGTCCCCTTCTAGTACTACATCATAATATTGATAACCTTCTAATCCACTACGTAAACTAGTCTGCTTAATAGGATAGGAAATCTTAAGCATAATACGTGAATCAAAACTCTTAAGATTCTCTTTATATGTAGTGAGTACATCTTTAATTTTACCAATACTAAACGTCTCATCCTTATGATCATAGAAACTACGCATAATGCGAGACATATTAATACCTTTCTTATGAGCTTCTAAACTCACACTGCCTGTTACACTAGTTTCTAGCTCAATTGTTTTACCATTACGCTTCTCATAATTAAGAGGTAACTTAAAGTTATGAATGCCAACTTGCTGAATAGCTACCGGTGCACCTTGAATAAGACTTGAGGGACCATTCTGTAGATCTGGTAGTGATGCAATATACTCCTTACTCGCATCCACTGTATCATCATACTCACGAACAGGTGGTACGTACCCATCAGCACATTCACTACCCATAATATCTTTTGCAATAGTATCTTTCTCACCGGTGAGCTCATCGTCATCACCTAGCCATTCATAGTTGGAGTTATTTTCTGTCTTACTCATAGTCAAATATAATTATAACATACTGAATGTAGTAATCAACTAATCTCATTCATTTTTAACTTTTTTAAACTATTTTCCGGAAACACTTGCAATCAGGTTCTCAAATGAATAAATGGATTGTAGATAATGTATAGAAGAACCTATTTCTCAGTCTTTCTAGAGATCAGTAATATAGAATAATTTAAAATAAGCAGTTGATTTACCCATTTAATCAGGTTATAATAATTATATGAAATTTACTAGTAACAAAGTAATTAACTTAGGTAGTGCTGCGTTCAGACAATGGAGATCAACTCACAGTCACTGTCAATTTATACATGGTTATAATTTAACTGCAGATATTACATTTGAATGTGATAATTTAGATGAACGGAATTGGGTTATGGACTTTGGCGGTCTTAAAGATCTTAAAACAATTTTAGAAAATACGTTTGATCATAAGTTAGTTGTTGCTGGTGATGATCCTCAACTTGATTTGTTAAAACAACTTGATGCAGTTGGTATTGCTGAATTAGTTATTTTAGAGTGTGGTGTAGGTTGTGAGCGTTTTGCAGAATTTGTTCTTAAGACGGCTGATACTTTTACAGACGAAGCAACTGATGGTCGAGTTAGAGTTAAGTCTGTACAAATTAATGAACATGATAATAATTTTGCAACATGTCATAGAGTAGATGATAATTTAAAAGTATCATTTGTTGAAACTCAAAGTAGTACTGATCCGGTGCAACTGGAAGATATACATGGGCCTATTGCAACTGAAAAAACTAAAGAAGATGATCAGCCTCAAGATCCAGTAGCTGATCCACGAGCTGCACAAATTGGTGGTCCACCAAGTACAAAAACCAAAGGTGGTTGGTTTGATGGTACTACCTGGGGGTAGATGTAAGCGGGTGTAGCTCAGTGGTAGAGCGCAACCTTGCCAAGGTTGATGTCGTGAGTTCGAATCTCATCACCCGCTCCAATTTGATGCCATCTTAGCTCAGTGGTAGAGCAGCTGATTTGTAATCAGCCGGTCGTCGGTTCAAATCCGACAGATGGCTCCACGTTAATCGTTTATGCTGACTTCTATATTTTCATCAGCAATGTTTTCTTTACTTACATCTATTAAAGCATCTAGATCTTGTTGAATAAAGTCTTTACCAACTAGTATCTTATATAAATTAGCCGCTCTATTGCCAATTGAGAATGGAATACCGGTAAATTCTTTTTCACCAATTTTAAAATCCAATTCAACTACAGGTCTATGCTCCATATTACCTGCACCAACGTTAATTGTTATTTCACCTTTCTTTGGAAGTAGTAGTGTTTTACCATTTATAGTTCGGAAGAAAACTTTATCACCCTGCTCTTGAATATCTTCCCCATGCAAAACATTGTAAGCACCGTTACCAGAATCTAATTTAGCAGGTACTTTACCGATACCTTTAATATCGAAAAATTCAATAAGTCCTAACACGGACTTTTCTTGTATATATTGCAAAAATGTTTTCATGTTTAATTACTAAAGCATTAGCATTCACCGTCTTCAGCACCACAATCATATTGACTAACATCTTCATGACCTGCATTAAACATTGATGCATGTTCACCACTAGCAAAATCATAATCTAGTTTGTGGAAAACAGAACCAAGATAGTCTGCTGCTTTGGTAATCTTAGAAGCTGTCCACCCTTCTAAAGCCGGAAGTTCTTTCATCATAAGACTAAGAGCACCTGCATATTTTTCAATCTTATATAGCTCAGCAAGAGCCATTTTCATTTCAGAATCATCATGATGATTTATTTGTGGCATATTTTCACCATCTTCATGACCTAAACCATCTTCAAGATCATCTTCATCCATATGCTGACCATCGAGAGTAAGTGCATAACCACCAGCTTCAATTGCACTGTCTGGGCCTTTTGTTACAAATTCTTCTGGGGAACTAAATTGACCAGTTGAGATCATGTAACCATTACTATGTTGTACAACCGAAATAATGATCTCACCTGTTTCAGGGTCTGGTGCGCCTACTTCATAAAGCTTACCACCAAGCTCAATGGACTCGAGCTTCTCTTCATCACCAGCAAGTTTACTAATACCTCTATCTACGGCTTGACCAGCTTTATCTAAACCTTTTATAGCAGCTTTACCAGCACCCATTGCAGCCTTACCAGCAACCTTTAGACCTTCTTTACCTATCTCACCTGCAACAACAGCAGCTTCTTTACCAACTGCTTTAAGACCTCTTTTAGCTAATTTACCAATACCTCCAGCAATTGCACCAAGTCCCTCTTCGATTGGATTTTCTCGCGAAATTTGTGAATAAGCTTCAGCAATTAAACTTGCATCATTAAGTTTAGACTTCATGCATATATTTATGCTGTCAGGATAGATTTTATAGCATCTTTATCCGTTTCAGATAACTCTTCTGGTACAAAGTAATTAATTGCTTCGTCTAAGTTATTAGCAATTAACTCTCTTGTTTTAGTACCCGAAATACCTTCTGCTTGTAAAGGAATCTTTGTAACACTTACAAGAGGGTACTTATCAGCATTCTTTTCAAAGTATGAATAGCGTTTTACATCTTCGTCTTTATCACCTGCACCTACAATAATTTCAACCTCTTTATTTTCATCTGCATAATCATAAACAGACTTTACTGGAGATATAGGCGCAAGCATCACTTCAACAGGCTTATTAGAATATTTTGCATATATATCCCAAATAGCTTTTGACTGCTCAGCCGTAATACCGTCACGGTCCTTGTTACCAATTACAACAATACCTTTGTCAGCGTTTTCTAAAAGATATAAAAATGCTGAGAAGTGACCTTTTGTGGGTGGCTTATAACCACCAGGCATAAGAGCTATTCTCTCTTTGTCTCTTAGGTGCTCTCCGTCTTCATAAAATTCTTTAAACGTTTTCATTTGGTAATTGGGGTAGATGTTTGACCTCCACTAAAGTTAGCTCGACTAAACTCTAAACGATCAACTAGCTTTACAGCATCACCTTCTTTACCAACAGCAACATAACCTTCCGGATTAGAAGCGGTAAGAGTACCATCACCATTATCTAAAAAGTGTTTAGTATTGTAAACAGCATTATTGTATTTGTTAACAAAAATTTGTTTAGCTTGAGATAAGAGTTTACTTATCTTAAATAAATTTATAATATCTTTTTGACGTGATTTAATATCGGCTAGCTTCTTTTTAAATGCTTCTGTAATTCGCTCTTTACCGGTTTTAGATTTACGCTTAGCAATTTCCTTTTCCATCCGACCTTTCATCCAGTTCATGAAGCCTTTATATGAACCTTCTGCATCATCTAAAAATTTACCTTCACGAATCTCTGAGTTAGCATAAATGTTAAGTAAATCCAATGGAAGATCTTTGTATTTAACTTTGATACCATCAGCAGTCTTTGCTAAATCTCTAACTTGCTTAGCCTCGTCCTTTGTAAGAGTAACTGTTCCTGTGGCATCAGTAAATACAGCATCATCAACCCATACACCCGGCACTTTATTAAGACCTTTTACATTGATACCATATTGAGGTGGTGAGTTTAAATCACTATATCCGGTATGAAAAACAATACCAAACACAGAATTTGCAATTTCTTTACCAAGATCTGAGTCTGCTTCTACGGCATACTTAATAGTATTGGGTTTAAATGCGATATGCTTAACACCATCCTGCATTACTGTCTCAAGCATCGATGAATCAAACATGAAATCACCCTGTAAAATGCCTTTAATACCTAATTTTGGAAGATATTTAAGGGCTTTCTTAAGCTTATCAGCAAGTCCAGGTGCATGCCCGTGATTCATCTCAACATCAGCATCAGTATAGTTGATTTTAGGCTCATTATTAAAGATAGACTTGGTACCAACAAAGAATTTACCAGTTTCTGGATGCTTTCCAGCAAAAACAGCAGGAGCCCCATCCCATTTTACTGAAGTATTAACACTTCTCTTTGATTTACCTTGTAATTTAGAGAGTAGATTGCTAATCATGGTACGAGCCACATCATACCCCTTCTCTCCTTTAGTCAGCACCAGTTCTTCGAGGTGGGTTAAGTGAGTATTGGCTTTAGCCTCAGTTAAAAGCTGTGAATTTAGGTGAAATTGTTTAAAACTGCGCATTTTCTTAATTATATCGGTGTTCCTTATTAATTTATTTAAACCTATAGAAAAAGTTCGGGTAGAGACCTGCCATCGTAAAGGAATTTGCACGCAAAATACCTTCATCAATTAAACCACCGTCTCTAATAGCATCATCAACCGTAAATGAAGCAAAATCACCTAAAGTACCTGGTGTAGGCTTCTTTTGCTGTGGTCCTTTTGCAAAAATAATGTTTTGTAAATCATACTTCTTAGAGTATTGCTGTAAGTTGAGCTTCGCTAGTTGTTTTCTAATTTGACTTTGTGGTGCTCCTCGTTTTCTTGATGTTGGATCATTGTAATTGATATCTTTGGTAAAAAACCTTTCAACATCACCACCTGGATACGCTATTTTAAGTAATTCATGTAGGTTTGATAAAAATTGATCTGTATTTCCAATTTGTGCAAAAGCGCGATATGTACCAATAATATTTGACTCGACACTCTCAACCACGTTAACATTATCTCCTTCCAATCCATCTAGAAGAGTTGATGGAGATAAGTCCGGGCCACCTCTTCCACCTTGCTGACCAAATCTACCACCTTGGCCTTTAACTTCGAGTTTTTGACCATCTATCATTAAATCACCACCACCTGTTGAATTAGTTACGTTGTTAAATGCTAAAGCGAGAAGTATCTCACAAGGTCCAACATTGCTACCACCATCATCAATAGGAGTAAAAGCAGAAGCTCTCATTGCCGTCTTTTCGTTAAACCCCTTACTAGTAACTAACTCTACAACATTTCCAGTTTTAGGAATTGATAGCGATGGTTTATCTTCAGCAGCAATATATTTTTCAAACTCACCTCTATCCAACATATCGACTAAACTATCAAAGTCGTATTCGTTCTTAAAAGAGTTTCTTGTATATAACTTACCATCTAAATACTTGGTAATTGATTCTAACGCATCTCCTCCCTTTGCGATGCGAGCTATCTTATCAAAATTATCATCTGAAACTTGGCCAAGCGGCTTATATTCCTCATTATCCTTTACATAAAGAGTTACATCCTCATAAAGATGCTCAAGTCTCTTTGGTGTTTTGTAACTAGAACTACCAGCTACTTGCTTTCTGTAAATATCTGTAATTTTATTATCCATCGCTTTCTTATATAGCTGCTGATTACGCTAGATCAAGCGTATCTTTTAAATCTTCTTCACCAATTTGCACGATACTAGCAATTGTACTAATAACGTTGTTAGGATCTTCATCAACCATGGATTGTAAATCAACAGCTGTTTGTGCAGCACTAGCATCAGGCTCGTGTAAGAATGCTTTAAGAATAAGATCAGCTAAGAATATTTTACCTTCTGCAGAAACTGGCTCCGGAACCGGTGGTTGCTCAGCAACATCTGTAGCATCAGCTCCAATCTCAGGCTCATCAGCTTCATTATAAATAGCTTCGTATTTTTTAAATATATTTAAAGTTTTCATATTTTACTAAATGGATTTTAAAACATTGTTGAGCTGATCTGCAACTTTTGAATATACCTTACCTATTGAGCGCTCTATCTTCTTTTTAGGGTTTTGAAATTGCCTGCCCCTTCTAGGATTATTTGCCCCAACAATCTTCTCAGCGGCGCTAACAGCCATGCCGATCGCCTCCATGTTATCAGTAGCACTCACCGATGCACTATCAGCAGCTTCATTATCCTCTATCTCAACAAATTCCTTAACCTCTAATTTTACAATACGTCCATCTGGTAAATGAATCATTACGTCTTCCGATCTCTGATCAGCATCACACTTAATACCTTTCTCCATTAAGCAACGTTGTACCGCCCTTTTAGCTGCAATTTTTTCATCTAAATTTAGATCTGGGGTGTTTTCTTCAATAAGATCAAGAAACTTACTCATGTTAATATTTAATGTATTAGCGATAATTTAACGTTATTATTTTTAGTAAAGTTTTTCTCTAAAGCAGTGAGATTATATTTTTTGAGAAGCTTTTTAAACTTTTTCCAGCATATCTTGCTGGTGTCAACTGGTATATATGGGTAGTACATACAATCCTCTTTAACAAAATCGTCAAACGATTGTTCTCTAACAACTAATCGTGAAGGTAATGCACTAAAAATGAGTTTAATAAGCTTAAATTCACTATCCTCATGACTATAATCGTAATAAAAGCATTTTTTACGATTTGATTGCGTACAAACATAAAATATTTGTGTTAATATAAAATGTAGACTAAGTTGCTTCTCTTCCTTAGTAGAAATATTACATAGCTCAGATTCTGTTATGTAATATTGATATTCATTGTAAGATATATCTAAATATGGCCCTAGATTAACGTATTCTACGTCATTCGTTAGGTCAAAGTAGTTTTTCATTACTAGTTTACCTAATTATAAAGATGTTCCTTATGATAGCAATAGCTTTGGTGGGGATTTAGTAAATTTAACCTTACCTATTCGAATATTTAAAATACCGTTGTAATAATCTTCACGTAAAAGAGCTTCTGATTGAAACTGGTAAAATGTTTCCATATATGCAAGCTCGCTCTTAGTACCACAACTACGAATTATTTCAAATTTAAATTTATTTTTACCAAGTTTTTCGATATCTGCATTTAATCTGTCAGATGAGCCAGTATATGTCTTCCAATCGGACTCTCCAACTATAATTCTCTTGCGTTTTTTACCTTTAAGTGGGGGTCTCTTAGTTTTTTTGACTATTTGCTTTTTGCCAATATATTTCATACCGTTTGAAAGGTTTGTAATGATATAAACAAAACCAAACGGTAACTCAGTTAATGACTCTTTGCAAGTCCAGTGTCCTAAATCAAGCATTGTTAATCTCGTGGCAATTACAGTGAGGGCAGTCGGGACCACATTTACATTTACTTACTGGCATGCCACAGCAAGCATCAGGACACATTTCTTCTTCTGCATCCTCCCCTTTTAAGAATACTCCATCTATACCTTTTTTCTTCCTACCCTTCTTATTAATCTTACCCACAGCACCCCTCCTAGTAGCAACCTTTTTACCTATAGCTTTAGGCACTCTCGCATCACCTGGCGCATAAGAATCACTAGAATTAATATTAGTAGGAGAAAAACCACCATTACCACTACCAACACCTGCGTCACCGGCAGACATATCCTCTTGTAATATGCGTTTGAAGTAACGAGCAAATTTACCAGTTGATTTTTCCATATAGTTATTTAATCTATATATATGGAATTGCTAAAAAATTATTTCGAAGAGGTTGGCAAGGATCTTGTACTTGATGATTTTAATATTAAAGAGCAGTCAATGCGGTTACCTGCGCGCAAGCATTATTGGGTAGCTAAACTTATTAAAGCTAAAATTGAACGTAATCAAACGTTTGAAAAAAAGAGAAAGCTTAAGAAAAATATTACTAAAGAAGTAATTGCAACATCACCAGTAAAGTTATCTCAATCAGCAGCAGAGCAAGCAGCTGAGAGACATGAGTCACTCTCATCACTAACTTCAAAGATAAAGGAGCTAGATATTATAATTGAATATTTAGAAAAGGTTGAAAAGACTATGTCTCAAATGGGATTCGATATTAAAAATGCTGTTGAGATTATGAAGATGGAGCAAATGTAATGATAGAGTTTGACTACAAAGGACCTACCGCAAGACAGCCTAGTAAATTAATTATTAAATGTAATGACGCAGATTTATTTGACAATATACGTGAGCATTTTTCTGTAGAAAATACAGATGCTCGTTTTGCTAGGAGATATGCTCGATTTGTTCCAAGGCGTAAATACGTTATAACACCAACTGGTACATGTGAGTTAGGAATGTATTGGGAAGTACGTCAATACCTGATTAAAAATCAAATTAATGAGGAGGTAGTTTTAACAAGTAAATTATCTAAAGCGATTAAAGTTGGTATTGAGGCTGATTTGTTTGATAAGTTTAAATTTACATTACGCGAATATCAAGAAGAGGTAATACGTAAAGCGATGAGAATTGGTACAGGTACTTGCGTGCTTGGAACTGGGGCAGGAAAGACATTTACTACTGCAGCATTGATTGAAAACTTCTTTAGAGTATCAAAAGACAAAGATACTTTTAAATGTTTAATGCTTGTACCAGATTTAGGTCTGGTGACTCAAACGTATGATGAATTTTTAAACTGTGGTACAACATATAAACTTACAAAATGGACTGGTAAAAATAAACCAGACCTTACAGCTAATGTTATTATTGCAAACATTGGAATTATACAAAGTAGGTTTGATGATAATGATTGGTTAAAGTATATTGATTTACTTATAGTTGATGAATGTCATAAAATTACTGCAGGTAATAAAATTTCTAAGATCGTACAGCAGATTAATACTCCTAACAAGTTTGGATTTACCGGTACCCTGCCAGAGGATCAACTTAATAAGTGGTCTATTATTGGAAAGCTTGGTCCTATTATTTATGAAAAATCATCCTTTGAATTACGTTTAGAAGATTACCTCGCGAATGTTAACATTAAAATTTTAAATATTAAATATAGTCCAAGACCTCACTTTAGTGGTCAGACGGGCTATAGAGATGAACTAGAGTATATATATGGTAATGATAGACGAAATAATATCATCAAATCCCTTGTTAGTAAGCTACCTTCTAATACTCTTATCATGGTTAACCATATTGCTCACGGTGACATTATTATGGAGCATCTTAAAAAACTTGAAGATAAAAAAGTTTATTTTATTCAAGGATCGGTTGATGTTGAAGAGCGTGAAAAAATTAAAGCTATAATGGAGAGGGAGACTAACGTTGTAGTTGTTGCTATTAGTGCAATTTTTGCAACAGGGGTTAACATTAAAAATCTACATAATATTATTTTTGCATCAGGTGGTAAGAGTTTTATACGTACAGTCCAATCTATTGGCCGCGGCCTTCGTAAGCATGATTCGAAAGATAAGCTTATTATTTTTGATATTTGTGATCAACTTAAATATGGAATAACTCATTGTGATAAGCGTAAGTCTATATATGACAAGGAGAAAATTCAATATAAGGTGACAGAAATTAGTTGATCTTTATTAAATTAAGGCTATAATTATGTAGAATGTCTAAAGCAGCTAAAGAAGAGTATTATATTAAACCAGCAGAATTCAGAGAAAGTTTGCGTAAGTATTACGACTCAGATATTTTGACTGATGACCTTGCTGAGAATATTAAAAAGATTGCTTATGGTTTGAGTTATAACGGATCCTTTATTAACTATAGCTACAAAGACGATATGATTGGTGATGCATTAATTAAAATGTATGCTGCTTTAAAATATAAGAAATATAAGTTTGAGACTAAGTCTAATCCATTCTCATATTTTACAACTATTGCTTATCACGCTTTTATAAATCGTATTAAGAAAGAAAAAAAGCATCATCAAACTATTACTTCATATAAGGAGAAGGTATACGAAGAGTATATGACAGATCCTAGAAATACCCACGGTACTGTTTATGTGAAGCCTATTGATGATGATTCCAACTATTAAAAAGAGTAAAGTTGCTATCTTCAGCGACTTACATCTTGGTGTACACTCTAATAGTTCAGAATGGCATAAATATGCTATTGAATGGGCCAACTGGTTCCGTGAAGAGTGTCGGGATAAAGGTATTAAAGACCTTATTTTTTGTGGTGACTGGCATCACAACCGTTCAGAAATATCTGTTAATACCTTGCAAGTATCAGCAGATATTTTAGATATGTTTGAAGAGTTTAATCTTATTGCAATCACTGGCAATCATGATATATACTATAAACATAGAACAGATGTAAACTCATTATCTATTTTTAAGAATAGAAAAAACGTTACTATATTAGAGCAATATCAGACGTTAGAAGTATTTGATAAAAAACTTTCTTTTTGCCCATGGAATACCCCAACTAAGGTTATTGAGGAGAGTGATGTAATTTTCGGTCATTTTGAAATTGAGACTTTCAAAATGAATGCTTTTAAGATTTGTGAAGAAGGTGTTCGTGTTAAAGATCTTCTTCACAAATCTTCACTAGTTATATCCGGCCATTTTCATACTAGACATGAAAAGCAGTTTGGTGCTGGTACTATTCTGTATGTTGGTAATCCCTTTCAGATGGATTTTGGTGACGCTGGTAATCGAAAAGGTTATCATATATTAGACTTGGATACTTTAGAATATGAGTTCTTTGAAAATAATGTTTCGCCATGTTATGAAAAAATTACTCTGAGTGAATTAGTAGAAGAGGGTGACATTACACCAATTGTTAAAAATAAAATTAGTAACAACATTGTTAAGTTAAAAGTAGATAGAAATATTTCGCAGGATGATATGGATATTCTTACTGCAGTATTTAATAAACTACAACCAGAGCAGTTTTCGATTGACTATGATATTAACTTTAACCGTATTTTAGATAATAGGGAGGATATTGAGGATTTATCGGGAGTAGATGTAGAGCAAGCTATAGAAGAGTTTATCGGAACGATGGATTTAGACAATGCCAAGGCTATAATTGAATATACGTTAGGTTTATACGAGCGTTGCAAACAATGAAACAGGTAAATTTTAAACGAGTTGCTATACAGCATTTCTTATCGGTAGGTGAAGAGCCGGTAGTTGTAGACTTTAGTAAAGGCTTACATGTAATTACGGGTATTAATAAAGATAAGCCGGATAGACGTAATGCGATTGGTAAGAGTACTATTGCTGACTCTATTTACTTTGCAATATTTGGTGATACTCTTCGTGAGTTAAAAAAGGACCTTATACCAAATAACATTACAGGCGGTAAGACTCATGTTGAGCTAGACTTTGAAGTTGTTAATACTAAAGAAACAAACAAGTATAAAGTAATACGTAATTTAAATCCATCAAAGGTGTTTATATTTAAGGATGGTGTAGATATAACACGAGATAGTATTTCAAATACTAATAAGTTTATTTGCGATGTAACTAGTGCTACACCATCTATATTTCAAAACTGTGTTATTATGACTGTTAATAACGCAGTACCTTTTATGGCAAAGGGTAAAATTGAAAAACGAAAGTTTATTGAGGATATCTTTGGTATGGAGGTGTTTAGTCAGATGTTAGCTCAACTTAGAGTTGAATATAACGAACTAAAGCGTGAGCATGATATAGTTCAAACAACTTTAACAGAAGTAAAAAATTATAATAATAACTATATTGCGCAGAAAGCAGCAGCTCTTACAAAAAGAGCTGAAAAGAAAAAGGTTTACTTAGAGCGTAAAGAGCATAATATTATCGAAAAGGATAACCTTGGTAAGCGACTAGAGGAATTTGAAGATCTAGATACGTCTAAAATAGAGAATGATATTAGTCATTACAATGAAACTCTTTTAACTGTTGATGAAAAGATTAATGAAAAAACGGTAGAGGTTAGTACTAAGAAGGCTGAATTGTCACATAGTAAAACTGCATATGATAAGATAGGTACAGATGAGGCTGAATGTCCAGTTTGTCTGCGACCAATGGAGGATCATGATGTGGAGTATATGGAGAAAGAGAAAGCAAGTCTTAGAGATAAGCTTATTAAATTTGGCCAAGATATTAAATTACTTAATGAAGGTTTAGATAAAGCTAAGATGGCGAAAACTAAGTGTATGCAAGTTATACAAAGTCATACATCTAAGTTATCAGAAGCTAAATTGGCTAACCAAAAGCGAGAAAATATACAACAGCGTATTAAGCAACTAGATGGTTGGTTAAAGGAGTTAGATGTAGATCTTGAATCTGTAGAAAGTACTGAAACAGATTTCGATAATTTAATTGTTGAGTCTAATAAGAGACTCACAGAAACTGAAGCAAAAGTTGATAAATTTAGAAAGGATATTTCTAAGATAGACATTGTTAAGTACGTTGTTTCGGAGGAAGGTGTTAAGTCGTTTATTGTTAATAAATTATTAGAGTTGCTTAATAATAAATTATTGACATATCTACGAAAGCTTGATTCTAACTCCATATGTATCTTTAACGAATATTTCGAAGAAGAAATTACAAATGAGAAGAATAAAATTTGTTCGTATTTTAACTTCTCTGGAGCTGAACGTAAGTCTATTGATTTAGCATGCTTGTTTACGTTCTCTGATATGAGACGTATGCAGGGTGGTGTAAAATATAATCTAGCTATTTATGATGAATTGTTTGATTCATCATTCGATGAAAAAGGTATTGAACTTGTAACACAAATACTTCAAGAGCGTACAGAAGAGTTAGATGAATGCTCTATAGTCATATCCCATCGCAAAGAATCTATTAAAGCTGTTACAGGTGAGGTTGTATATATAGAAAAAGAGAATGGCATTTCACGTAGAGTGGCCTATACTGAGCAATAGAATAATTAAATATAATGATCGGATCATCTCCATTTCCACAACCGTTTGGTAGTCCTATAGTTCAACCTTTCGGTATGACTACACCACCACGTAAGTCTACACCAGAAAGACCAAGAGAAGAATCAATGCCTAGATTTGTTAATTACTTGGCTGATTATTCTGGTTGCGGTCATTGGCGTGTGCTATGGCCTGAAAATGTCATCAATATGACGCAACGAGGTATTAGTCAATCTACTACTGCTATGGTGGCAGAGCCTAGATGGTATCAAAATGTAAAGGCAGTTAAACTACAACGTCAAGCGGCGCCCGCTCAGTTAGAGTTTATTAAGCATCTAAAAAAGATTCAGCAGGATCATGACTTTAAAATTATTTATGAAGTTGATGATGTGGTATTTCGTGAAGAGATTCCTGACTATAACAAATTTAAATTTGCATTTGATACTAAGGAAGTCAGAAAGACAGTTGTTGATATTATGGACTTGTGTGATGAAGTTACACTTACTTGTGATTTTATGCGTAAGCTTTTTCAATCTAAACTTACCAATCAGAAAGTAACTGTTATACCAAACTTTGTACCATACAATTGGATGGGGTATTTGTTTAACCGTTCACGTATACAAACAGCATTTGAGAAGTTTAAAAAGAAACCACGTATTCTATATACTGGGTCTGGTGCACATTACGATGTTGCGAATAAAACTGGTGGTAAAGACGATATGTCTGCAGTCAATCATATCATCCGTAAGACTGTAGATAAATATCAATGGATTTTTGTTGGAGCATATCCACCACCGTTACAGGATTTAGTTAAGTCTGGTAAAATTGAGTTTTATAGATGGAAGTCTTTATTAGAGTATCCACAGTTTATAACTAATCTAGACCCGCAGTTAATGGTAGCACCACTCACTGTCAATAATTTTAACAACTCCAAGTCTGATATTAAATTTATTGAAGCTTGCACTATGGGTATTCCATGCTTATGTCAAGACATGCATACATATTCAACAGCACCAGATGATCTAAAGTTTAGTACACCAGAAGAGTTTGAGGAAAAGATTGATTGGATTGTTAATTGGAAAAATCGTAAGCGTTATTACAGTAACATTGGTATGCTTCGTGAAATCGGAGTTAATCGATTTCTTGAAAATCCGGAAAATATAGGTGCTCATATGGAAGCCTTAACAACACCATACGGTTCACCAGATCGAAAGTATCTTAAAAAGTGGAACCCATAAGGAACTTTGCTATAATGATATTAGATGTATCGTAATGTAGTTTATAATGGCCGTGAAGGTACGGTTACTTTATTCGGTTGGAGTGAAACTGGTGATCGTACTCGTAGAGAGTGTTCTTTCGAGCCGTATCTTTATACGGAAGATCCTCGTGGAGATAAGACCTCTATTTTCGGTACTAAAGTAAAGAAACGTTCCTTTAATACTGGATACAATCGCTATAAGTTCCTTCAAGACTCTGGGGTTAAACGTGTCTTTGAGAACTCGCCTCCAGCGCAGCAGTTTCTTCTTGATATGTATTGGGAGGAAAACGAAAAGCCTGAATTTAATAGTAATCCTATCAAGTATTGCTTTATTGATATTGAGACTTACTCTGTTGATACCTTTCCTGATGTAGATGATCCTACTCATGTCTGTAATGTTATAACAGTATGGGATAACTTTAGTAAAAAGTTTAATACGTTTGGTATTCACGAGTATACTGGTGAAGGTCGCGATGATATGATTTACCATTACTGTAAGTCTGAACGTGAGATGTTCTTAGCTTTTCTTAAGTATATTGAGAGACAGCATCCCGACATTATCAGTGGTTGGAACTCTGAGGGATTCGACATACCGTACATTGTTAATCGAATGGAGCGTATCTTAGGTCAAGAGTATGTAGATCGCCTCTCACCTCTGCGTAATGTTTATTTCCGAATGCGTAAGGGTACATTTGGCCGTGAGCAAAAGCGTTACTACTTCGACGGTGTTGCTAACCTTGACTATCTTGATGTATATAAGCGCTTTTGTCTTAAGTTGCGAGAATCATATAAGCTTGATGCCATTGGTGAACTTGAGTTAGGTCAGAAGAAGATTGATTATGAAGGCTTAGCTCTTCATGAACTTGCTGATCAAGACTGGAATAAGTTTATTGACTACAACGTTCAGGACGTTAACCTTCTTGTTGAGTTGGAAGAGAAACTTCAATACATTCCTCTACTGAGAATGCTGTCTTACGTTGGTTTAACTACTCTTGAAGGTGCTATGGGTACGATTGGTGTTATTAACGGAGCGTTAACTGTCCGTGCGCGTAAGCGTGGTGAGGTTATTTCCACCTTTGTACGTAATGGTAATAAAGATCATAAGAATCCTGGTGCGTATGTTGCCGAACCTAAGCGAGGTTTCAAAGAGAATATTATATCGTTCGATGCTAACTCTCTATACCCTAATGTAATGATCTCTCTTAATACTTCACCTGAGACTAAGGTGGGTAAGATTGAGAAGAATGATGGTAAAGAAATTACTATTCAGCATAACTCTGGTAGATTGTTTACATTAAGTAAAAGAGACTTCGTAAAGTTCCTTAAAGATGAAAAATGCGCATTATCAAAAGCTGGTTTCCTTTTTAGTCAGAAGAAACGCGGTATTATTCCTGAGTTTCTTGAATACTACTACAATCAGCGTGTTGAGATTAAGAAGAAGCTTTTTACTAATACTAAAAAACTCAAGAAAGACCCGAACAACATTAACCTCAAATACGAAGTCGAGCGTCTCAACACCCAACAAATGGTTATCAAGATTTTGATTAACTCTTGCTATGGGTATATGGGTAATAAGAATGCTCCAATTGGTGATGATGACATCGCTGCAAGTGTTACTCTAACAGGTCAAGCAGTTATTAAATACTCTAACGAGTGTCTTAAGGACTTTATTCGTAACGAGGTTGGTTCAGACAATATATCTGAGCATAACCTTGAGGAGTGTATTGTCTATAACGATACTGATTCGTCTTATATTTCTATTTCACCTTTAATCAAGAACGGTGTTAAGTTCTGGGAAGATGAATCTAAAGGTCTTATTCATCAGGAAACATATGATAAGATTCAAGAGATTGAGGACCGTCTTAACGAAGACATTACTGCTTGGGCCAAGAAAGCTCTTTTAACTGACGACCCACGATTTGTATTTAAGCGTGAGATGATTGCTGATGTTGCAACGTTCATTCAGAAGAAACGTTATGTTATGCATATCCTTGATGATGAGGGTATTAAAGAAAATAAGTTCAAGTATACTGGTGTAGAAGTTGTCCGTACTACTATGCCTAATGCTATTAAGCCTTACGCTAAGGGTATTATCGAGACTATGCTTACTACACAGGACTTGGGCAAGACTAATAAGATTTTTAACGAAGCTTATGAGACCTTTAAGACGTTATCACCGGAAGAGATATCCTTTGTTATGGGTATTAAGGGTTATGAAAAGTATGCGGTACAATGTCGTGAATGGCAAACAGTAAAAGGTATGCCAGTGCATGCTAAGTCAGCCTATTACTATAATCAAATACTTGAAAAGCTTGGAACAGGTAACAAGTATGAGAGTATAAGCTCTGGTGATAAGGTTCGCTTTATGTATATTGAAACTCCTAATAAATACGGTCTCCAGTCGATGGGATTCAAATATGAATGGCCGTCTGAGTTCAATGAGCTATTTAAGATTGACTATGAAAAGATGTTTGATAAGATTCTCTTTCAATCGATCGCTCGGTTTTATGATAGTGTAGGATGGTCGATACGTAAACCATCTGAAAATGTTCAAACAGAACTATTTGATTTATTCGCATAGTGGAGTAAATAATCGTATGGCCTCAAGTTATTTAGATAAACCAGAAGATGATAATACCCCGAAAGCACACCCAGCATTTAATAGAGGTAAACTAGCGAGTACTGTTTATTTCCTTAAGTTAATTAAAGGAACCGTTTCAGGTACGGATGTTGGCGAAGGTCAAATAGGCTCACCGCAGATTGAAGCTGCGCGGCGCGCTATTCTACATCTATCTAGCGCGTTAACACACGCTAGCGGTAAGTCTACATACTTATCAAGCCAAGCAAAAGAAGCTTTAGAGAAAGCTCATGCAGAGCTCGAGAAAATTAACGTTTAATTATTACTATTAGTTTTCTCTTCGATCTTCGGCCTTGTAATATTTAATACGATCATGCCAGATAGGTGATGCTAATAGTATTGCAGGGTTCAATTTACCTTCTTTTGTTAATTGAAACATATGCGACATCCAAGTTGATTCAAATGGATTTTCAAAAACCGTATCTATAAACATTTTCCTATTACCTTCCTTACTTACTATCATAGGCCAATTACCATAATAAATATCACCGGTAATATATGATACTTCATCTAAGGTGTTTATAGTTCCAAAACTAGTTTTAGGACAATTTGGATCTAATCCTATCTCTGGTAATGAACAATAATCCGGCCAGTAAGTCTCTCTAACCGGTTGTGGTACATTATACCATGAACATTGTTTATCATTGTCAAAATATACTTCGGTAAATGAAAGTTTTAGGAAATCAAAATCTTCAATATACATAATTTTATGAATTATTTCGTAGATGTTATCTATATATTTACGAAAGCCATTTCTACAAAACTTACCTTCTTGGTCTATTGTATTAAATGTCATATCATCTTCAAAAAACAGCATATAATCAGCATCAGATTCATGAAAATGTTCTGCAACTGCCTGCCTACCACCGCAGATACCAGTATTGCTACCTAAATGTAAATATTCAAACCCATGTTGTTTAGCGATAAGTTTATTTTCATGTATTGATTGTTCATCAGTTGAATTATCAAAAATAAATTTTGAAGGGTGAGACATTAACCCATATGTTTGATTCATTGTGTTAATAGTATGAGTAAGTTGATCAGGCATATTAAACGTTAGCATGTAAATATTTGTACTAACTAATTTAGTAACATTACTTGGTACTAGTTTTTTTGACTCATACCGTTGCTTAATAGCATCCCCATCAATTTCTACCAGCTTTGCTGTTTTGTTAATAACATCAAAAGTAAATGTACCTACCCACCCATTCTCTTCAAGTTTAAATCTTCTATATGTGTATGGATCTCTATGAGCCATAATACTAAAAATTGACTCTTCAGTACCCATATAACCATCTGCTAAAGTTTGCTCTAACAATGAGTAATATTCACCATTAGCTTGGGATATAGCTTTCTTATGACCTCCAAATAATCCTCCTCTACATACATACGTTATATCTTCCCCTGCGTATTTATTTATAGCTGGATGTAAAAATCCATGAACCTCCCCTGCAGGCTTATACGGGAAAGATAAGAACATAAATTCCTCTGCTGAAGTATATTCATGTAATTTATCTATAACTGGTTCATCACGCAAGTGACCTTCAGGAGTAGTAAGTGTAAGTCCAGCATCTACCCAATAAAAATATTCAGTATCAAAAGGGTTATAAATAGTAACATCATGTAGCATGAACATTTTAGATTGTACAATTGGATTATACCACTCTAAATTAAGCTGTGGTGAATCCCACAACCAACCATGTTCACCTGTTCCTAACTTCCAAGACTCTGATGTCCTAATCTCTTGCGTTTTATTCCAAAACGGATCATACATTAATTTTAAATCTTCAAGATTAAAAATTTTCACCGCAGTATTGTCACGAGATCTATGCTTCCATACAAACTCTTCCAACTCAGAAGGTATAAATAAAAACATATTTTTATCTACTGAAAGCAATTGTTTAAAAGCTTTCATATATGTATCAAAGGGTCTATTTGCTCGGTTAATATCCCATAGACCCGATACTATAGTCGTATTATTCATAATTCACCTTCTATGGGTTCTGCAAAACCATGCTCTTTACTCTCTGGCCAGACGCGCCACTTAACAATATCTTCTTCGGTTTCAAACCACCTCCATAGTTTGCAATAACCATCAGGATCAGATTTGAGAGTTTCTATCTCTTCTTTGCTCGCGTCCTGTCTAAAGACCTCTTCACCATCCTTATTAAAGAAAGCTACTGCCCAGAATATATAATCATCATATGGTACTTGATCATAGGTTAAATCTATACAATGTTTAAATTGCTTTACAAAAGACTCATCATATTCACTTTTACTTGTATATTCCGGATTTGGAGGGTGTAATCTATCTAGAGTATAGCGTTGAAGCTTTTTATCTCTAAATCTCACTCCTGCATATTTTTCATAATCATGTAAAGAACGCACTTTACCAAACCCGTATTTATTTTCACCCGACTTAAACTTCTCATTATTAATACCAAGTAATTTTCTTACTCGTTTATATGATTTAAGATTATCCTTTTGCCAAGTCTTACTATCATCCCAATGCTTTGTAGCAGATTTTCTACCATAATGATGCCATGCTAGTAATTTATTTGAATGATATATATCATATCCATGTGTAAATGCCCTCACTCCAATAGTTATTTCTTCCCCGTGAAAGTACATTTCCGGATCATGTTGCACATCCACACTAAACTTACCATCAGTAAAAGCAAAATGAGCTGAGTAAAATCTACCACGTACTGGTCCTCCAAGTGACTTCCAATTAGGTATCGCTTCTGGAATAGTATGTAGCGGGCCATCATGACCGAAATAATTATATGATAACATCCATGGATCAAGATCAGTAGGTTTACCAGTATCTATATCATAAGCAGGCAAATAACCTGTAATTAAAGGTTTCTTAGAACCATTAAGCTGTAATCCTGCGTACATGTTTTTAAGCTTAATATCCCAATCTTTAACAAACCGGTGATGTGAGTCTAATTGAAGAGTAAATTTTTCTTTATTATAATGTTGTTGTATAAGATTCCTAGCCCAGCAGGCACCCTTTGAATCTTTGTAGTTTATATCCAATATAGTAAATCTTTTATCGTCTATATATGCATCTAAATTATCCCACTCGTCTTCTTCGGAATGTTGCCAACAAATACAAATATGTAGTAAATCTGGTTTACTAGCTTTAGATAGAAGATCCTTTAATGTAGGAAGTAGCTCTTTATCCCTATAAGCTGCTATTTGAATAAAAATAGAACTATTAATATAGGCATTTTTCATAATTATACTTATCAATAGTTTTACAAATTACCAGTAAGCCTTTCACACCAACCATCAACGGTTGAATAAGGCCACACAACGTAATAATCAGGTATAGTAGCAACTTCTCCTTCTACCCATATATTAATAATATCACTAGATAGTATTGCGTTTAGATCTTCTCCTGATATATCTTTTCTATATACAGTATTGTCGTCTTTATCATGAAGAGCTACAACTATATATTCGATATTATCTTGTGGTATTTTATCTTTATCGATATTAAGGCAGTGCTTGTAAAATTTGCTCCAATTACCATCAGGGTCATTTGGTGGAATACAACCATCTATAGTTTCTTGTTGTACAGTTCGATTAGAAAAATTTACTCCTGCAAATATCTGCCAATCTTCTATTGATCGTTTGTTACCTAATCCATACTTGCCATATTTTTCCGCATCACTACAACTCTCTCCATCTATACCTAAAAGACTTTTCATAAGGCCGTACGTTTCAGCATTATGCTTTCCCCATTCTGTATACGTATCCCAATGCTTATCAGGCCTATAGTCTCGAGAAAATTCATGATAAGCCACAATACGGTGAGGATGAAAAATATCATAGCCATGTGTAAATGCCCTTACTCCAATTGTTATTTCTTCTCCATGAAAATAATATCTCGGGTCATGTGGTACCTCTTTACAAAACTTTCCTACTGTAAATGCAAAATGCGCTGAGTAAAATCTGCCTTTAATTGGCATTGTTCGTTTCTCCCAGTCTGGTACAACTGATGGTTTAAAAAATACAACACCCTCTGGTGTAAATCTATCAAACACCATTTGCCATGGATCCTTACCCCAATCTGATTTAGGTAAAGAGGGGTGAAAGGATGTAACATACCCGGTTAGTAAAGGTTTTTTATAGCCATGTAGTTGGAGTTGTAAAATTTCGTTTTTTAATTCTGTATCCCAATGCTTTACAAATCTATGATGAGAGTCTAGTTGAAGAGTAAAATCTTCGTTATTATATTTTTGTTGTATTAGATGTCGAGCCCAACAAACTCCTTTAGATTCCTCGGCTTTAATATCGATAATAATAAATCGATCATCATTTTTATATTCAGATAAAGTATCCCATTCATCTTCTTCTGAATGTTGCCAACAGATACATATTTTAAGATTTTCCGGCTCATCTGCTTTATTAAGCATATCTTTTAAAGTAGGTAGTAATTGACTATCTCTAAAAGAAGCTATTTGAACAAAAATAGTCTTGCCTGTTAAAGGATTAAGCATATACATTATTTACTTTAAAAAAAATATTAATCCACAGTTGATACTTGATGATGGTAGGCTATAATAGCATTGTATGAGTGAAGAAATTACTACTATTGTTGATCAAGTTGGGCGCGTCGTTATTGGAGTTGAGACTGCTCAAACAGACGAAACACTTACCTTAAATAATCCAGTTATTGTACATGTGCAGCCTGACCAACAGTCAGGTCAACTTCAAGTACAAACTTTCCCTTACCTCTTTATGGAGTTTATTGAAGGTGATAGGACGCAAAATGATTGGACTTTTTATAAGTCAGCTATTGCTACATCAAACGTCTCTCTTACTGATCAGATTAAAGCGCAATATAGTGCTATTAATAACCCAGCACCACCAGCTACAGAAGAACCTGAGGTAATTAAGTTGTTTGGTGACGATGGTAAAGAGGCTAACTAAACTTGCTCGGGTATAGCTCAGCGGCAGAGCGGGTGGCTGTTAACCACTAGGTCCTTGGTTCGAATCCAAGTACCCGAGCCAAATTTACTACCGTAACCGGTAGTTTTTTTGATTATGAGTATAAAATAAATGGAAATATTAGAAGCTATTGGTTATTGGGCAGGTTATTGTTACTCTTTAATTTTTGTATCCAGTTATGTGCCTCAGTTAATAAAAGTTGTCCGCACAAAAAGAGTAGATGACTTATCATTGAATATGTTTGTTCTTACAACAATTGGATATATATGCTTATTCATGTATCAATTTTACATTGGATTTAAAATAGCGCTTGTATTCAATTGTCTTGTCGGTGGTACATTCTCTATCTTTATTATGTGTGCTATTTTGAGATATAGACTTATTAGTAAACCACCGGTTGATTAATAAAGTTAAGTTCATACAATATGTATATGAATGATTTTGATAAAGATACGCGCGCCGCGTTAGATTCAATCGATAAAATAAACCCGTTTGCAACATACTTAGAAGATAGTACGTTGTCA
>Ga0209535_1000121_pt1 | contig 49305 bp, 35 predicted proteins | sample LinPmetageLP28_FD_184041 | JGI IMG/M metagenome (GOLD analysis project Ga0209535, IMG submission 184041) | Marine viral communities from the Pacific Ocean - LP-28 (SPAdes) (version 2) | ecosystem: Environmental > Aquatic > Marine > Oceanic | place: Pacific Ocean | collected 2009-08-22 | reverse complement strand
CCTCAAATGAAACAACTTCATTTAAGTCTTCTTCTTCATAAATGCCCCCGAATACTTCGTCAAATCTATCTTCATAAGCTTCATACACACCATAGTTTAGGTCTTCAGCATTATCGTATGGGTCAGGTACAACACTTTCTGGTGTAGCGATATAACCTTTTTCTCTTAATTCTTCTGGTACTAATAAATCAGCTTGTTCACCGTTCATCTTACCTAAGTTTTTAATTACTTCACCACTTGGTCCTACTAACACATACTCTTCTACATGACCAACGAAATCAGGGTCTGTTGTATTAGAAAAATCGTAAGTTTCTTCTTGTTCTCTTAAGTTTTTACTTTCATTTATGATTCCTAATTCTTTGATGAAAATTTCAAACTTTTTCTTTACCCCTGCGTCAACTGATTTATCTTTTTCAGCTAATTTAATTATTACTTTTAGTAATTTAGTAACTAAATCCCTTTCTTTCAAATCGAAACTTGCTTGATTAATTGTGCTTGCAAATTTCTTAAGAGTTTTTGCTATTTCTGTTTTTGAAAGTGTATCTTCTCCAGCACCTTCTTCTGAGTTGTTAGTGTCAGAGGTTCCTAAGTCTTCTTCTTTTATATGTCTAAGAGCTTTAAAATCTTTAGCGTCAATTTTACCATCATTGTTTACATCAATTTCTGATTTTTGGGCAGGTGTTAACTCCTTTTCATTGGTATCCTTTGTAGCCTCCTTGTCAGCTTCTCTTCTACCTTTCTTAGACTTTTTCTTTAACACTTCAGTCTTGTCAGTTCTGCTCTTACCTTTGTTAGAACCACCCATTCCTTCATACATAGTTGGGTCTCCCCATCCTTGACCTGAATCACTATCGAAGTGACGATTATCCATCATGTCAGAATCATACTCACCAAATGCCATATATTCAGCATGTTGTTGTGCAGAATCTAGGTCGTTAAAAACCCTAGATTTATCAAAATTCTTATCCACTATTTTAAATTGCCCATTAGGTAGGATGTGAATTGTAATACCTTCGTGATTTATAGTGTTCTTCAATTCTGCTCTTTCTCGGTTTCTCTCAAATTCAAGTTCCTTATAGTAGTCAGGGTTATCTAAATTTTCATTCAATAACCTCTTTGTCTTGTTAAGAATATTACCAAACTTCTTGTTCTCATTAAGTCTTTCGGCACCCTTAACGGTACCAAGAGTTTCTTGAGATTTAAATCCCATAAGATGCTTAATCTTGCTCATATCTTCATTGATTCGAGCTTTATTAGAAGATGTTAATACAATACCTTCATTAATTAATGACGACCACTTAACTCTGTAAGTTTCATTACCATCAGTAATTTCGAACTCATTACCATCAACCTTATAAGATTCTGGAATAAGTTTCTTTGCGTTATCCATTCCATTGAATGGTTTTTTGAATTTAAGTCTTTTCATAATTTATATGTCTTGTTTTTCATCATTTCTATTATTATATCGTATACGTGTTCGTATAATTTTCTACCCAATAACTCAATACCAAATTTAGTTGTGGTCCCGACCCATTTTTTAGATTCTCTATGTGGATTTAACCCATTTTTGATTATTTTGAACTGAGTGTCTTGGTCTGAGTTTTTAAAGTTATTAATAAGTTCCTTGTCATCCATTTTCCAATTAGAGTCTTCAATAGCATACTTTATTAACTGGTTCGCTCTGTTTAAAAGGTCTATTTTTTGTTTTCCAGTTATTTTTGGTTTACCACCTTCAAATACTATTGTTCTTTTAAATGCAGTGGTTCCATCGATACTAATTAATATAATTCCTTTTTCTTTTCTAGAATCCCTTTCATAGATATCATCAAAAATTATTGGTACAAGTATTTTACCACTTTCTGTATATTTATTGTATATTTTTTTAATCCCCTTTTTACCAGCATCATTAGTTATAACTTTTAAATCGTTATATAGTAGTAATCTTGGTTCGTAAGTATCACCTTGTCTTTTTTTCTTTACAAGACGGTCTTGTTTTTTCGCCTTGTCAGACCTTTCTTTATACTGATTACTAATTCTACGTTTAAGTTCACCAACTTCCTTTATTGCATGATTTATGTCGGATTGGTCCAATATTGGTTTAATTGCGTCTTTAATCTTTTGCCATTTATCATCATCAAGTGTGTCAATATCCAAACTTGAACCTGAACTACCGCCAGAATAATCTTCATCATAGTACCATTTATACATTAACACACCTTCAGTACAAATGATTGAATTAGTACCACTCTCATCATCACCCCAATCTAAACCCATATCATATAATTTATCTTCAGAGAACACGTCTTTAAGTGCTTCTTTAAATTTAGGGTTCCTAACACTCATTACTGGTGTTATATTAATGTATTCAATATCGGATTCACTGCTAGAACTACCACCAGGTAAATCATCGTATTCATCACCGTAACTTCTTGAAAAACCACTACTTTCAGTAAACAAACCAACCCTAACCTTTTGAAAGTTAAGGGCTTGTTTTACTTGTTCAAATATGTGTGATAAACTTAATTTCATTTTTACCAATCATCACCACCTCTTAATTTTCTGTTAGATATTTGTTGTGCTCTATTTTTTCTATAAGTATCGTATTGGTTTATAGCGGATATATGTGGTGGAGTTTTACCACCACGGTTATAATTCATTTCATCACGCTCAACATCACTGTCATCTAGACCAGATAGATAGTTGAACTGTTTGTTTGAATTATCGAAACTAACCATTTTATCATTAGCGTCATCATAAGACATCGGACCTTCGATATCCCAACCATTACCTTGATACTCATCTACTTCAACGTCTGAAATTACATGTAATCTACCTTCTCCTGGTTCATCCATGAATGAGGCAGTAAAAAATGGTCCAGTATAAGACTCATCTGGGTTCCATTGCTCACTTAAACCGTATTCATACACACCTTTTTCCTCGTCTGGTATATTCGTGTTAATATGTTCTTCAAATTTATTTACTACATTATTAAGTGCTTTCTGTTTATCTGTTTCACTTAATTCAGACATATCAATTGCATCTTTTGTAATCGTTATAATGTTTTGAAAACTTTTTTCACTAATATATTCGTCATTTAAAAAGCTCTCTGTCGCAATATTATTAGGTGATATCATCAGTAAATGTGTTCTATAATGGCTACTCCCAAATCTTACTTCAATCGGGTAGTTAACTGATTGAGCATTTGGATTTATCTCTGTAACTTTGTATATTTTTCTATTTTCGTTGTCAAGGTTTTTTTTATCCTTATAACCATATATTATATTATCGTCTGCATGCTTATTAACCATTATGTTTAATTTCTCCTCCTCATTATCTTTTTCAATCTTTCTTTGATTAGAAATTTGTTGTTGTCTATTCGTATTAGATTCTTCATCCACATTATATTCATCCATACCTTCAAGGTTTCCCTCACCAGTAAATCCAGGGCCACCAGTCATTTCAGTCATAAGATTCTTAGTCTTACCTAAGATGTCATTAAATCTTGCGTTCTCATCAAGTCTTGCAGAGCCCTTAACGGTACCAAGAGTGTCTTGTGACTTATAACCCATAAGACGTTTCATGTTTTCCATGTCTTCGTTCATTAGGTTCTTATCTGAAGCCTTAAGAACAATTGCTCTACCTTCAGTTAAGCTTCCTTCCCATCTTATTTCATATTTTTCATTTCCATCAGTCATGTGAAATTGTTTTCCATTAACCTTATATGTTTCTGGAATTAAATTAAGAGCATTTCCAACACCCTTAAATTCTTTTTTAAATACAAGTCTTTTCATTTTACTTTTTTTGTTAATTTTATTTTCTGATATAGCAACACTTTTAGGTGATTTATTATTCATTGAGCTGTCCTTAAAGTCGGTAGAGTCAACACTAGTTGTATTCTTATTACTCAATTCACTAGCTTTATCTCTTTTTTCTTTAGATGATTTAATTTTCTTTACTAAATTCTTACCAGAGTCTGGTCCAGTAAATCCAGCTTGGTCAGCTGTTACGACATTAGCGTAGTCTGGAGAGTTGCCCATTGATGCGTCACCAGCTATAGCTTTTTCTGCTCTTTCTTTAAATGTCTTACCTGGGTCATTTTGAAACCTATTCATTTCAAGACCGTTCATGATTTCCATTTCACCATGATATTCTTGTTGTTCTTTATCGTTTTCGTATTTTACAGGTTCAGTTCCTTTTTCTAAAGATTTTTCATAACCTTTCATTTCTTTAGCAACTTCTTTTTGATTAGCGTTATTAAACTTCTTTGAGTCCGCTTGAACTTTTTCAGTATTAGACAGTCCTACAGGTTTTTTATCTTCTGATAAAAAAGTACTTGTCAAATGTTTTTTTATATTTTTCTTGTCCATAATCTGCTTTATTTATATAAATATCTAATAATTACCTAAAATTATCTTATTTTTTTAAAATTATTTTACACTCTTTAATGTGTCTGAGAATATAGTGTCATTAACTATTATACTATCCTCACATATTTCTTTTACTATTATAGAATCAATTAATGTTGTATCTGATTTAATTATTAATTTATCTACTTTATCTATCTTACTTTCGTTGGAGTTATATAAGATTAAAAATGCCCCTATTACAACTATAATCATAGTTGCAACTAATTTACTTATTGATTTTACTGTTTTGCTCAAAATATTTATATTTAATTTATTATTTATTTACTTAAGTTGTTTTAACTCCTTGATTACAATATGGAAATGTAGAACACTTTTCAGGTATTTTAACTTCTGTACCACCAGGTATTGTGGGTTTTTTCCATGTTGGACCTTCACCTCTTAGTGTGTCACCTGTCATTTCTGGGTTAACAAAGCTGTTAACGTCATATGCTCCAGAATTTTGGACACTTTGCTCTAGTATCTCTTCTTCGTATTTTAAAGTGGATAAAAAATCTTCATTTAGATATTCCTGACATAACCCTAAAAAATTAGTGTATTCATCAGTTATACCTGATGTGTTAGCCTCATTAGCTAATTTTATTAGTGTATTAATCATTTTTGGTATCTTTTTACATCCTTGGTTACCCTCTGGATTATTTTCTAGTTCATTAAGTATATCACCTTTAAGTTTATGTAAATCTTGAATAAATTTAGAGTTTGGTTCACTGTTATAAGAAATTATTTCTGATAATTCCATAACCTTATTAATAATACTGTTATTAGTTCCTATTTCAACCTCTTCATCATTTATAATGACAACATTTGTTTTGTGTATTGGGTTACCTCCCGTTTGACCCACATAAGCACCAGCTGAACCTGCCATTGTTGCTTCATCTTTTGGATAAGAGTCTTTATTCTCTTTTTTTAATCTTGTTATATCTCTAAATGCTTGTCCATATTCACCTTTATTATATTGATTTTGAAAAGATAGATAGTTGTCATGAGTATTTTCGGAGTTATCTTTTAACCAGTCCTCAACGTATTTTTTAGGATTTACCTCAACTCTTTCAGGTTTACCTTGATAATCTTTAAACATGTCTATAGTCTCACCAGGTTTGTGTTCTTGGTATTCATTTTCATGAAGCATTTCTTCTATCATCTCCATAACTTTATATTCACTACAACCATTATGCATTTCATAAAGAGCTTCACACATTACATATTCAACAAGGTTTTTATCGTTGTTAAATTTTTCTTTTACTAATCTGTTGTTGTTGACTAAGCCAGCTAGTTCCATTAATTTGATTAACTTATCGTGTTTTTTTTCTGTGTTTTCATTAACACCATATAGTTCGGAAATAAATGATTCGTACATTTCATAAATTTCATTTATTTTACCACTTTGACCTTCTTCCATCTTATTAATGTCGGCTCTAGCCCCTGAAGATAGATTTTTGTTAAATTCTCTACCAATTCGTGAAGATAGGTCTAAATTCTCATTAAGTTTTTCAAGTTCAACTATCCTACTATATTGTTCTTGGGTTATCTTAAGAACTTTAGTTTTACCTAAGTCTTTTAACATTTTAGCTTGTTGTTCACTTATTTTTATTTTCTTCATGTTAGTTTCCTTTGTTTGATAGCATGTTTTTCCATACTGACCTCTTTACCCAAAGAGCTTTATATAGTTGTGTTAATACGTTCTTAGTGATGTCAACAACCTTGTCTTCTAATTCCTTTTCATTTTTTATTCTATCCTTAACTATTTTTTCGATTTTACCCTTAAACTCACTAGAATCAATGTATTTTTTGATTTCAGTTTTAGCATCAGTTTTAGTGAACTCTTCAGTAAGTCTTTTCTTAATTAATTCTTTCATAAAAAAGGTTTATATATAAATATAAACGAATACCAAAAAAACCCCATCTATGAGGTTTCTTATTTATTTTCTTTATAAAATTTAATGAGTTTTTTAATTATATAGACATCATTGCTAGAATTAAATGTGTCTTTACCCTCTAGTGACTTTACTAAATCATCCATAGATACTTTATCATAGTCAATAGGATTGTGTTTAATATCTAACGTTAATGGATTTTTATTACCTGTTAGTTCTTTATATAATGGGTTTAATTCTCCAGTATAAGGGTCGTGTGTTGGTATGGTGTTATTTTCTTTTGATTTTCTTAGAAATTTATGCATATGATTACTACCCATACTAATTTAAAGTTAATAATGTTATTATGGGTAAGACAACAGAACCTATTGTAGATAATATTTTATAAAACTTTTGTTTTCTAATTTCTTTCTTTTGTTGTTTTATAATATCCAGTTGGAAGTTAATCTCGTCGTCTTTATTTTTATTTATATCACTTAAATTTTCTACTATAGTCTCATAGTTAGATTGTTTTAACGATAACTTTACTATAGTTTCTTTTTGAAGTGTTATAGTTTTTGTATTTAAGCTATCTCTGTCCTTGTAAACACCTAAAAGACTGTCGGTATACTGATACTCTAGAACATCATTTAAAAGTGTTCTAGCGTCCTTGTAGCACATCTGTACTAATGTATCACCCTTTTCATTTATAAACGTTTTAACTCTATTTTCTGTTGTTGAGGTAGTTTGAGAGTTCACCTGCAATTTCATCAGCATTAAGAGTGTTAACGTAAGTAGAAACTTTACCTTTTTCATTTTCTAGGTCGTTTATTTTTATTTTAGTTTTATTTAATTGAGCTTTGGTGCTATCGATGTTATTAATCAATTCTTGTATCTCAATATTTAATGATTTGTTTAACATTAATAATGTATCATTATTTAATTTTAAGTTTTCGTTTTTTACCTTTAGACTATTAATTTCTTTTTCGTACATGTCAATACCTGTTGAAGGTCTGAATACGAAACTAAGAATTAATGCTACGCCAAGTAAAATTATAAACAAATTTTTAGTATCCATTTTAATCATTTTTAGTGTACTCACCAATCTTTGATGCCCAATCTTCTTTCCAGTTCTTATAGTAAGCACTTAGTTTATCGAGCATTTGTTTAACCTCATCAGTTAAGTTAACGTTGTCAGCATTTATAAATAATCCATCATTCTTGGAAAACTGCCAATCTATTTCTGTATTCTGAAAACCACCACTCATGACTACGTTTCCACTATCTTCAAAAATGTTAAAAGTTTTTACCGTTATTAATGGGTTTACAACTTCACTAATCTTATTAATTTCTTCTTTAGCTTCTGGACTATCTAATCCATCTTCACTATCATCTTCAGTTTCAATTTCAGTTTCATCTTCTACTGGTTCGTTATCGTTGATAGTTTCTTCATTATCTATAACAATCTCTTCATTCTCATTAAGTCTATTAATACCCTTTCTTAGAGTATTTAACATTTTTTTAGTAATGTCGTGCTCGTTTTCAATTCTGTTATTTTTCATTTTTCTCTAATTTATTTTTAAAGTCTTTGCAATTCCATGCTGGGGTTATATCTGTATAAAACTTATTAAAATTACTTCTATATAATACACCCTTAAAACTAGAAGGGTTAACTAGATTAGTATTGTGTGAGATTGCCTTAAATGGTATATTAAATTGCTCACATAATTTAGAGGTTAGTTCAACTGTAGCCTTTATTTGTTCTTTTGTAAATGGTGCCCAGTACTTTTGTCCTCTCCAATTTTTTTCAATAACAGAATCTGTTCTATTATAAATATGTCCAACATAGTTAATGTACTTATTTTTACTAACTAAGTCTTTATTTAACCAACCTTCATTCTCTAATACAATAGTTATTGTTCTTTCTATTAGGTTAGAATCACCCATATAGTTTGAAAAATAATTAGGTGAGAAGTGTTGATATATTTTACCATCTAACTTAATTGTAAACATGGCAGTATTTTTATAGTTTCCGTTAAATCTTTTAGTCCATCCGTTATAGTGAGACATATTTAAACTATTAGTTATACCAAGTATAATTTTATCCTTAGTGGTGCCTTCTGAAAAATAGTTTTTTTCATCTAACTTGTATGTAGTGTCATCAATGTTAATTGTCATTATCTCTTTTTAAAATAAACTACGTTATCGTTGCCATCCCTTGTTTCTTTGTTTGAACCTATTTTATTAATAGTTCTTTCATTTTTTCTTTCTGGTATTTTAACAGAAAACCCTCTATCCCCTTTAGTCTTTATTGGAGCTTCTTTAGGTTCTTCAATTACATTTGTGTAGGATGTTAAACCTTCACTAGATGAAACTTCTGTTGATTTTATTTTAGCATCTATAGGTGATATTGTACTTTTTAATTTTTTAGTTAATGTAGGCATCTTAGGCATCTTAGGCATTTTAGGCATTTTAATATTTTTAAATAAAGAACCTAAACTTCTTGATTTTCTCTCTGGTTTATCTTCAGATGAATCATTAACAACCTTATTGAAAACAATTACCATTAATACAGCCATAGGGTCACCTATTAGTATTAATAAAAATATGAAGTATTTCATAACTTCATCCATAGACTTGCCAGTTATTTCAGATAAATATTTTAATGGTCCTAATTCAGCGGCAGTATCATTACCAACTTTAACTTCAAGTATTTCGTTATCTAAATCAAAAATTTTAGTATTTAAACCATCTGATTTAATATTTAATTCACCTTGTCGTTCTATGGCTTTATTTAACTGCCTTTCTAACACCCTTCTAGTTGAAGATGATGTTGTAGTTATAATTTGACCTGTTTCTCTATCTTTGTACTGTATAACGTTGTTAGATAGTCCACCACTTAAATCTGAAACCCTTTCGTTTATTGAGTTTTTTTCCTTATCTACTCCATCTAATTGTGATTGTATTCCGTCACGTTTTTTTTCTAAAAGTGTGACACGACCTTCAATACTTTCCAATTTAATAAATGTTTCTTGATAAGTTGAAGATAGAAACCCGTAAATACCTACAGATGTTATTACCATTGTGATTGTAATACCTATAGATAATAGTAGTTTATATATAATACCTATTTTTTTACCATAGGTATGCATTGCTGATGTTGCGATTATTTTAGAAACTTCTATTGAAGAGAAAAATAGTAATCCTAGGGTTCCAGCACCACTAAAAACTTTCATTAAACCACCAACTGACACGTAAGCGACTATACCTGCCATAGTTATAGCCATAATTAAAATTAAATATAATAATATCTTTTTCATAGTATTATATAAATATATAGCTATCCGTTTAAAATGTCAAACAAGCCATTAGCGTTAAATCTAATTCTTCTAATAGCTTTTTCTTTTATCTGTCTAATTCTTTCCTTAGTTAAGTTATATTTCTCACCAATAGCCTCTAAAGTCATGCTGTCATACTCTTTGTTTATTCCGAAATAACATTCTAAAACTTCTTTTTCTCTGGGGTCTAATTTGGATAAAATATTTTTAATTTCTTTTTTTATTTTATCGTCTTGTGAAAAAATTTCTTTTTCAGTTGTTGAGTTATTATCCTCTAATAAGCAATACAACTCGTCTCCGTCTTCATTTATAACATCATTTAAAGATGTGCAAGAAGGTGTTTTTGGAGTTTCTAACGTTTCACCGTCTTCATCAACTAAGTCACTATCAGTTGCTGGTCTACCGTTTTTAGATTCAAACTTATCTACTTCCTTTCTTAAGTCTGATAGTTTTTTTATAACATTAGCTGGTAGCCTTATGATTCTAGAGTTATCGTTTAAACTTTTTAGAATAGCTTCTTTAATCCACCATACTGCGTATGATATAAAACGAAAACCTTTTGTGTGGTCGTACCTGGTTGCAGCTCTGACTAAGCCTAGATTCCCTTCGCTAATTAAATCACTTAAGGATAACCCTTGACCTTGATATTCTTTTGCTATTGATATTACAAATTTTAGGTTTGCTTTGACTAATTCGTCTTTAGCTTTTTCATCCCCTTTTTGTATTCGTATAGCTAATTTAATTTCTTCTTCTGGCGTTACCAGAACACTTTTTCTTACTTCTTTAAAGTAGTTTGATATTGTTTCATCTCCTGATGTACTTGTAAAATTTTTGTTCATCTCTTTTCTTCATAAAACTCTTATTTTAATTTACATCCAACAAATTAAGATATAAATCTAGTTAAAAAATAAAATAAGTAAACCCTTTACTTATTTTTACTTAATATTTTTAATAATTCTTTATCTTCATCACTTAGGTTTTCATAACCCTTATCGATTATTTGTTCAATAACTGTTTTTTCTTGACCTTCGATAAACTCTGGGTCTTCTTTACATATATCTATATAGAATCTTTTATCTTCTGTTGTTAGGTAATCATAACCTTCATCATCCAACATGTTAGTTATGTAATCTACCCTTTCTTTATACGGAAGCATTTCTGGTTTAAATTCAATGTCTGGAAATATGATTTCTTCCTGGTAAGAAGTCATTGGTATTATGTCACCTGATTTTATTTCGTTTTCAATGTGAGAAAATAAGTCTTTAGATATTTTTTTATTCATGATATTGTATCCTGTGTTATGTCCACCGATTTCAAATATAAAAAAGTTTCTTTTTAATGATTTTAAGTAGTCTTCTATTTCTTTGGCTCTGGCTGCACTTTTAAATGTTGTAATTAATATCCCTTCAGACTTTAAAACCCTAGGTCTGCTTTCAGATATTTTATCTATTTCAACTAACGCCCCATCAGTTTCTCCCATTACTACTATACAAAAGTATTTAAAATTCATAGTTATTAATATTATTATACAAATATATCGATTTTTAATTTAAAATTTAGTTAAATTTATCTTTGATATGTTATTATTTTTTTCTATTGTTATTATGTTATCAGCCCAGTCCTTAATAGTGTCGTTTTGAGTTATAAAGAACACTATATCAAACATATCCGAAACTCTTTCAAACAATGGTTTCATTTTACTTATGTTCTCTTGTGCCACCCTACCCATAACCTCGTCAAACGTTATAAAGTTCGGCGAAGGTAATGATGACATCTTACCAAGTACGCATCTTAACGCAATACTAGCCGTTGTTAACTCAAATCCACTACCAGACCTAAGAGACTTTTCAACACCGTCCTTAACTAATAAATATCTAACTTCATTTTTATTATCAATAAAAACTTCAATATTAAAATCTGTTATATCCTCAAGGAGTCTTTGAAGTTCTCCGTTTATTATTGGTAATGTTGACCTTAACACTAATTTGCTAATACCTTTTTTACCAACCATATCGATATATAATTTAAATATTATCTCTATTTCTCTTTCAGCTTTTATGGTTTTTATTAATTTCTCCTTCTTTAATATATCTTTGTCGTTGGAGTCAGTTTCAATTGCATTTGTTTGTAGCTGACTATTTAATTTAGCTTTAGTATTTTCACTTATAACTATCTTTGTGTCTATAAGACTAATATCAGTGTCTATTTTTTTGTTCTTCTCTATAGATTCTAAATTATCCTTGTATTTCTTTAAGTCTGATTTCTTATCCTTTATTTCATTTCTTAATGAATCAATATCAACACTTAATCTATCTCTTTTTAATTCTAAACCGTTTTTAGTATCAATAAGTTTCTTAGTGTTACTTAATTTACCTAATTCAGCATTAACTGTTTCAAGTTTTATTTTACTTGACTCTATAGTCTTATTTTGTTCATCAATTTCAATATTATGTTGTTTAATATGTTCTGTATTGTCAACATCATCTAATTTTCTATTACAAGCTTGACAAATACCACTCTTTATTAGGTTTTTAATGGTTGTTCTAAGTCTAATAACTTCAGCTTCAGCTAAATTAATTACCTTAGTTAGTTTTTCTTTGTCTTTCGTTAATTTAAAGTCTCTATCTTCATCAAAGTCAATGTTACCAATCTTTTTTAGTTCATCATTTATTACCTCTATATCTTTCTTGTGTTTCAAACCCTTTTCAGTTATGACCTTTATCTCACTCTCAAGTTTGGATGGGTTTAAACTTAAAATTTCAGAATCTATTTTGTCTTTTGAGGATACTTTAACTATTTTTTGCTCAGTTAATGCTTTGTAATTATCACTTTCTTTAATTAGCTCATTGTCATAGGTTTTTTTACTACTATTTAATATTTTTAAATTAGATTGGTGATTCTTTATCTCCTCTTTAAGGGTTTCTGTATCGTATACATTACCCTTCATTGATTTACTGAAGTTGTTATACATTTCCCTAGATATTTTCTCCTTAATAGCTATAGGTTCTAATCCAATAAATCTAGTTAGTAGTTTACCGCTTTCTCCAGCAGTTGAATCTATTAGAGTATCTAAGTTTCTTGAAGTAGCTAAAACAACCAAGTCAAAATCAGATTCATTACCCACTATGTTCTTAATCATCTGAGTGGTTTTAATAGCATCCTCATCATTTAAGGATTCTTCTTCACCATCTGGCATCACTTTGTAGTAATTAAGTTTATTACTTATATTCCACCCACCTTTTCTCTTAGGTTTTCTTTCTAGTTTTCTTTCTATTATTAACTCTTCACCACCTTCAATTTCAATTAAACCCTTTACTATTAATTCGGTAGCATCACTAAATTGATTAAATACTTGTTCGTTTGTATCTGTTTTAGTTGTCTTTCCGAAAAACAAAAACTTAACAGCATCTATAGTTATAGATGTTTTACCTCCTTGGTTGGCTGGATTTGAATTTACTACCGTAAATCCTTTGAACCTGTCAACTGGAAATTCATTATTTTCACCGTAAGATAAAAAATTGTTAACCTTAAGCCATTTAAGTCTATATTTTTTATGTGAATCGTTTTCTGAATCAATATCCATTTCATTATTAACTTTGTCATCTAAAGCTAATACCTTTTCAAAATTAACATCTTCTTTACCTTCCCTAGTTAACCATTCTTTAAATAGTTTTCTTTGGTATTCAGTACTCATGATACTTTCAATATTGGCACCGTCAATCTCTACCAACTCACCAGAACTATTTTTCTTACTTGGCTTATATATTACATTTATATTTTGTGGAGCTATGTCATATTTAACTGAAAAGTATTTTTTAACTCTGTTTCTAGACTCTCTTGAGTAATTTTCTGGGTAATCAGACCAATATACTTTTACCTTACCGTTTTTGTTTACCTTTATTTCTTTTTTTTCCATAAATCACTAGTGTTAGACCCTAAATATCCTTTTTTATCTCCGTATATATCACCTTCCTCTTCTTCTATCTTAGGTTTGTTTTTTTCTATTTCTAATTCCTCTTCTAATTGCTTAATCTTATCCTTTAAATCGGAAGTTTCCCGTTTAAGTGCTAGTATTTTGTCATTTAATTCTTTTTCTAATTTAGAGATTTCTTTAACTCTTTCCTTGTCGATAAGTCCGAAAGACTTACGGTCTTTATCAAAGCTAGATATACTTGATTTAAGTGTTTCTCTAACTTCGGCTAATTCCTTCTGTAATTCTTTATTAGCTTCATCGTCAGTAACAAACACCTCCTTTTCAATCTCCTTAATGACTTCCACTTCTTTAATAACCTCAACCTCTTTTTCTACAATCTTTTCAACTTCCTTTATTACTTCTACTTCTTTTATCTCAGTAGGTTTGTCCCATGGTGTTGAACCAAACTTTTCAGAAGTAAACCCTTGCTTTACCATCTTTGTAATAAAGTCGTCTACCGATGATATATCATTTACTCTACAGTAATCCCATATTTCATCTTTTATGTCTTTAGGTAGTTCCATTATTCATTTGTTAGTATTTCAGTTCCGTTATCTATATCTTCTAATGAGTCTATCTTAAATTGATAAAACCCATAGTCTGTTTTAACGTCATGTTCTTTATATGTCTTATTTTCAACATCCCACTCTAAGAACCCGTGTTTACTTATTTTTTCACCAAAGTTTTGTTGGATTAAAGAACTAGGCATAACTATTGGTATCTTATTAAATCTTAATTCTTGTCTCTTGTGTATATCACCACACATAACAATGTCATTACCTTCAAATATATCAAGACTATGACCATGTTCTATAACGTAACCAATATCTGTTGATGAGCCAATTAATGGTCCGTGAAATAACCCTATATATGTTTTGTCGTTACCATAGTCTATTCTAGCTTCTTCTATGTCTGGCCTGTTACTACCTTCTACTATTGAGTAAACGCACCAAACTATATTTTCATCTTCATAACAACCAGTTTCGGTGTAATATCTTATATCCGTATCGGGTAATAATTCAACCATTGGTGTTATACTATCGACTCTATCTTTATTGTTTTCTAATAAGTCATGATTACCTGGTATCATTACTACTGGTGCAATCTTTTCTAATTCCCTTAAGAACCATGTACCTAGTATTAATAACTCATTAGATATTGTTATTTTTTGATGTACGTAGTCTCCAGCAATTACTATTCTAACTTCTTCTCTTTGGTAACCTTTAACTAATTCTTTTACGTCACTTATAAATGTTTTAAAAGCTTCCTTGTACTCATCATGCATTCTAAATGTTCTGATATGTATATCAGCTGTGTGTATTACTTTTTTAATCATTTAATTGTTTTTTTAAATTTTTTAATCTATTTTGTTCTCTTAATTTATCATTTTCTTTCTTAGCCATTACCCCTTTGATTCTAGGTAATGGTGGCATTGTTAATACCCTGTTCATAAATGTTTTAGGTATTCTATATTCATCAAATCTACCAGTACTCATTAAGTGTACGATAATACCACCAAGAACTTTAATGTTTTCGTATTTAGTACCCTTAAGCATGTCAACGAAAAGCCTTACGTAAAGTGGTAGTTGTATCATGTAGTGACTTAGTGCTGTATCCATATGGTCTTCAAATGGAGGTAGCATTGGCTCGGTATATGATTGTATCTTAAAATTCTTTGGTTTATTTGTGTTGTGAGTGACTAATAACGATTTACCACATAAGAATGTACTAGACGGACTATCCACCTCAATACATTTAGTTGGTACTGATTCCACCTCTTCAACTGATACTATAGTTCTATAAGTTCTTCTATCTTTCTTTGGGGTTATTACTAGGTCTTGATTTCTAGATAAGAATGGGTTAAATTCACTAGTTACGAACGATGTTCTGTAACATTTAATAATTTTACCGTTAAATTTCTTATCAAATGAACTCTTAGTGGGTTTAATACCTAAAGAAGATAATATTTCAACAGTGTAATCAGCTTGACCTTCTCTAGTGGTTTCCATTACAAAATTATTTCTAGTTTTATTATATGTACCATCACTATCCATTAACCCTCTAAGTAAATCTAACCTTTGCTCATATGAACTGGATAAGTAAATTTCTGGTATATGTTTATCGCTTAATAAAGATGTTTCTCTTAACTTACCTTGTAAGTTAAATATAGTCCTAGTTGTCGCTTTACCAGTACCACCTTGTGATAAATCTTTACCAATTTCATACCCTCTTTTATTTATTTCTTCCCATACTGATTCGTTAGCTTGTGTAATCTTAGCGTCAATACTATGTCCGTCACCTAACCATATACCAAGCACATATGGGTCTATTGGTAATTTTACATCTGAATTATTAAGTGGTTTTGGATTATCTATTTTTAATATCTTATATGAAACCCTTTTAACTAAATTATCATTATAGTCTTTAATTTCTTGGGTAGTCATAACCCTTTCTTTTTTAACACCACGTTCACTTGTGAAAATTAACCACCTATGTTCAAAATCTGAAACAACCTCTTCGTTATTATCGAATTTAATTTTAAGACACTTCTTATTTTTAACTTCTGATATATTCATGATATTAACTAAGTCACCATCTTTATCATATACCTTATCAGATTTATTTAGAGTACCCATATCTTTCCAGCCGCTATCTGTTAATATTGGCGTATCTAGTGGTAAACCTTTCCAGTCTGTTATTATAATACCTAAATTACCTTCTTTATCAAACATAATCCACATTTTGTCTGGTTGCCCTGTATATTCTAAATCAGAACTACCTAAAACCATTTCAGTGTCTAATAATATAGCACCTCTTCTGTGCATTTGTCTAATGAAGTCATGTCCAGCGTCAATCATGGCGTTACCGTCAGATGTTTGCTCTTCGTCGCATTCAAAATGAGGTTTTCTAACTTCTTTGTATGCTCCATATTGTTTTAATAAGTCAGTCTCTAGTAGGTAGTGGACTCTAGACCCCTTATTGTTTGCATAATCTGCGGTACTTCTCCATTCTTTTAATAATTCATCCTGTGCAAATATATCATTGTTGCACATTTCTAATGATTTATCTAATTCTGGGAAGTCTGTATAGAATTGTTTTATCACGGTAGATACGCTAGGAAAGTTATTTCTTATTTTACCGTTTTTATCCCTCATATAGTAGATGTGGTCATCTTCTACAAAGGATAGTTCTAATTGTTTTTGTTTTTCTGTAATTAAGTTGCGTATCTCTTCCGCAATAGCTAGTAGTTCTTCTTTTTTATCCACAAAAATAGTTTATCAACAAATATATCATTTTTTTACTAGTAATTCAACTATTTATAATAAAGAAGTATGAAAAATTTAATAAAGAAGTTACTAAGAGAGTCGCTGTTAGGTGAAGTCGCAATTAACCAATCTAATATTAGTGAAGATATTGGGTTGTTTTTATTACCTGGAAATACTATTGTATTATATGATATGGTTGAATATGATGACAGTGATAGGTCTCTTGGTGTGAAAGGTACGATAACTATTCGTGATGAAAATGGCAGATATTCCGTAAATAAAGTAGCGGCACTAAAGGGATACGGCCCAATTATGCACGAACTAGCTATGCAACACGTATACCCAAAACCACTTATTACTGATAGAGAAGGGGACACAAGGGAGGGTGTTATTAACGTTATTAATAAGTTTATTTCTGGTATTAACCCTAATATAGATGTTGTTAAGTTGACTCCTGATGATAAATACTATGTTGATTGTTTAGATTTTGGTTGTGTAGATAGTGACCCAGAATTCTTTAATGCACACAACACAGAGTTTAGAATGTCAGATAAATCATTATATATAAAATTAAAAGCTGAGGGTGATGAGTTCTTGGAAGATGTTGGTTATGAATTTATTAATGAATTGGAAGACTTGGCTGGTAATTTCTTTGATAGAATGTATAGCACTTCTTAATATAATTTACTTTCTAGTATTTTTTCTGAACTCCTAAGTAGTTTAATTATACCTTTATTACCTTCTCTTTCAAAAACTAACGAAGGGTCTGTATCTGTAGGTGGTGTACATTTTTTTATCCTATTATATAACTTACCAATATTTAAGTCTTTATAAATCATTATAGCATCATCTTTAGCGTCATCATCTAATAAGATTACAATATCTGATTTAGCATTATTAAATAACGTTGATTTTAATTTGGGATACATAATTTTACCTAATAAAGGTATTGAGTTTGGAACTACTATATGGTCAAATACCCCTTCAACTAGATATATTGTACCATCCCAGTTAATAGTCTTTTCGTTAAATATAAACTCTTGTTTTGGTATATCTGGATTTAGATATTTTGGTTTCTTGGATTTATCCCAAGACCTACTTATGAAGTAATTTAAATCACCTAAATCATCATACGAAGGTATTATAATTCTATTGTGGTAATTACCTACAGTAGTGTATCCTATATTATATTCTTTAATTAGTTTATCGTCTATACCTCTATTCCTTAAGTACCTATAAGCATTTCCATAATTGTAGTCTTTATAGTTGCTTTCAGATATTTTTTTAAAGCCTTTAGGTAGCTCTATATCTGGTCTAATGTACTTAGGTAGTATACTGACATCGTGTGTGGATGGTCTTACTATTTCATACTCCTTAAGTATTTTTTTATTACCGTACCTTTTTATTAATGTTGGTACATTACCATGCATGTTGTTATCAAACTTACATACCCAACACTGAAACTTATTTTTATTATAGTTTATAGCTAATTTGTGTTTACCATCACCATGACTTAAACCTTTATCTTCGGCACAAGCTGGACAATCAAATGACATTTGACCCTTTTCCTCATTGTGTTCGTAAGGTTCACCTAAGAATTGTTTTAATATATCAGCTATTATTTGAGACATGAAAACAAATATATTAAAAATAGTTGTAAACTACAAATATTAAGACCAAAAACCTTCTTTCTGCATATAACCTAAACAGCAAGCGTATGCATCACTCATATCAAAATTTTCATTTTTAAGTGTTCTGTTTTTCTTGTAAAGCCAGGTTACTTGAGGTTCTAAGTCAGCCACTTTATCGAATATAACTTGCTTCTTGTCAATATCGTAAGGTAGTGAGCCGAAAAGTACTGGCTCTTTTTTACTTAGTTGAGATTCCGTGAAAACTTTACCAGCCTTTGTTTTTGTTCTTTTACCCATTAATTCTGGAAATGCGTATTTTCTTGCAGCATAAGAAGATATGAAGTCTGGAACAATACCTAAGATGTCATATACCGACCTAGAAATCATACCATTAAACCTTAAAAGGGTTGCAACAGTATTTACATTATTTGAGCGTACTAAGGGTTCTTCTATTATTACTTTGTCGATATCTAAATCTAAATATTTATTTAAGAATTCCTCTTCAAATATCCTAGCTTTTTCAAAAAGAGTTTGCATGGCACTTTCTGGTTTTGGTTTTACTTGAGGTGTTACGTGATGTAGTAGTTTTAACTTACCCTTATTTCCATCATTTTCAAATAAAGCGATACCTATCGTCTTTGTTGATACATCTAACCCTAGTACAAAACTTTTTTTATTACTAGTCGAATCTTCATTATACTCCATTGTATTAATTTTAATTAAGTATAATTTAATTTATCTAAATGTAAAGCTTTAATACTCTATAGTAATATTAAATGCTATGAAGTCGTCTTTTGGTTTATTGTACGGTTTATTTAATTTACCTATTGCAATAAGTGTGTTACTAGTATCAAACATAGCTACTTCGGTAATTCTTGGTATGTCACCAGCTGACCATGTTGGGTTATTTGAAACTCCAAATTCACCTCTATTAGCTAAACATGTAATTGATTGTGATACCTTGTTTCTAACCGTATCGAAAGTAACTGAAGTTCCAGTAGCTCCAGAGTAAGTGGAGTTATAAGAGTTGACTATTGTTGGTTCTGTTATAACCAAAAATCCTTTATCTAAATAAGCAACACCAACTGGTTTATCGGCAACTAAACCTAAATTAGGATTTGTTGTTGCGTTAAATCTTTGTTTTCCGTTTGTACTAAAAGGTTTACTTTGTGAGTACCCAGTAGCCCAACTTTTAGTTGCGTCACCGCCGTTTGGTTTTAATATAGAATCAGAAAATAACATTGTTCTATTTGGTCCGTACTTTGTGATGTTAGTTGAAGAATCCACTACAGCGGTATCTTCGGTTGTTAATGGAGAACCTTTTGTTTCATATGTACCGTAAATACTATACGTTGATGCACTGGTAGCCATTTCTAATTTAATACTTTTACCATCTATTAATTCTGAGTACTGACCTACGTCAATACCAACTACCAATATTTTAGTTTGAGCTATACCGCTATATGCAGTATTTAAGTAACCACCTTGACTCGATGTTAATCCTGTGTATTTATTAAAATCTGAAGCTGTTGTTGGTAAAGCAAAGGAATAAAATAAGTTTGTTAAGCTATCTGTTTGCGTGTCATTTAAATCAATACAGTTCTGTGTTATTGTGTTTGAACTATAATAAAATGGTACTGTTTTAAACCCTACGTGTTCGAAGCTGTTTACAACTGATATAGATGCTGGGTCTACTGGTTTTTTATCGGTACTCCCGTTAAGATTTAGTGTACTTCTTAATACGTAGTTAGCCCCACCATTACTTAAATCAACACCGTTACCGTTTCCTGATATCGCTGGAACTTGACCTCCAGTAAGTCCAGATAGTGAAACGTAATAACTATCAGAGTCACCAAGACTAAATGTAGTTATTAGAGTGTTTGAGCTAGTTGCTAATTTCCGTCTACCTTGTGGTGTAAGTTTTGCAACTAATTCATATTGTGAAGTGTTTTGTAAAAATCCCATTTTTATTTTATTTAAAAGTCAATTGCTAATTCTAACATAACAGTATTACCTGCTGTTAATTTAACTGGTTTACTTAATTTACCAATCATTACTAATGCGTTATCGTTATCGTATATACCTATTTCAGTTACTCTAATATCTGCTGGGTCAGCTAAGCTATCTGGTCTAGTAATATTACTAGTTGTTTTAAAGTCGTCAGCCGATATATTAATATTAAATATAGTTTTAAATATCGTAGCTCCAATGTAAGTTTTTAAGTTACCGTAAAAGAACCTTTCATCACCAAACTGAAGATTATTAGGCTCTGTATTAGATGCCATGTTTAAAGATTCCGTTCCCATAATACTAAAAGTAGTTGAGGCTCCTGATACCGTACCGTCAATTAAGAAACCATTTATAGTTGGGTTTTGAATTTCTAATAATTTAGGGTCTATTGTTTCAGTTGCACCACTAGTTATTGCCGTACTTGTAAAATCGTAAACTTTCCATGCATTTGATGATGGTCTAATAATGTCTTCATCGACTATCTGATATAATACTTTAAAGTTTCTAGCTGAGAACCCCATACCATCATATGTGCCTTTTTCTTCTTTTCTCATATAAGGTAATAAATCTAAACCATCTATGTTAAATTCAACATCTTTACTGCTTGATGTATTATTTTCTAATTTAGTATAGTATTGGCAAGGTAATGTGGTTGTAAGACCTGTTCCTGTAGTATTTTCAAATGTATAAGTTATATACATTGTTTTACCTATATTTAATACCCCACCAGTTGTACCACTGGCAGAAGAAACAAGTTTAGCTTTAAGTGGTGGCAAAGTCCAGTTTCTATTTGATTTATATGAAGTTGCTGCTACAATTTCATCATCATTAATAATCATACTCTTTAATTGTGGAAATACTTTACCAACAACTTTTTCAGTACCACTAACTAATGATGGGTCTTCGATTAAATCAATGTATTCTAAATCAGAAGTTCCAATGTATTTTGTGGTTCCAGTTGCTATGAATGTCATACCCATAGTGGTTCCATCTTCTGTACTAAAATCTCTTCTATGATACATTAAGTCTGGTAACTCTAATTTTAATGTTTTACTATATGCTCCATCAATAAAGAAAAACTCACCATAATAATTTGAAATAGTATTATTAGTATAGTGTAATATTGATATTGATTTATGTGCATCATCTATTACTGATTCCCCAGGGTTATTACAAATATCTACATCAATAGATTGTCCTGTACAATCAACTTCAAAATAAGGATACTTTTGACCTAAATAGTCATTAGAACCAAACTTTTCAAAACTTTCATTTGGGCTTGTTACTATATCATTAGCTACGCTTGTACCTGTCATACCTGCTAGGTTTTCACACCAAACAGAGTTTTGATTTAATACTGGTACATCACCACAAGATACATCACAACATCCAGCAAAATCTAAAGTATTACTATTCCAATATGGTGTGGTTGTTTCAAATCCAAATGAACCCTCTACATTACCACCTGGATATATAAAGAATTGTGATGTTGCAGTTGCTGCCGATATACCAGGTAACTGCCTGTCTAATTCAACAGTATCGTTAGTATCAACACTTGTTGTTATCGTTTGTATTTTATACCATAAATGTGGTACTGGTGTAGTGTTTTGATTTAAACTTAAACTACCTACGGTGTCATTACCTACTTTAAGTAATATATAGTCACCTACACTACAAGTAGTTCCTGTACCTATAACTAATGAAGTACCGCCAGTAAGAGCTACTACTGTTCCTGTACCGTTTGTATAAGTGTCACCTGTGTATGTTATGTAATTTGAGCTATCTCCACTAAAGAACCCTCTTTCTAACGCTTCGTTATTTACAACTGCTTTTATTGTGCTAATTTGTGAAGGGTTTAAAGGGTTTAAATTTTCATTATTATTACTTGTGGCGGTGATATATGATTTTATATCTGGCTGTCTGTCAAATGGAGTTAATACTTTACTAGTACCAGATAATGAAGGATATCCAGTTGTAGTTCCGTATGTGTCATGTAGGTCTTCTCTATCATAGTTGATTTCTGAATCACCTATCCCAAATGATGTGAAGTTTAATTGTCCTTGTGCTAACTTTTGTCTACCAGTTTCGGTTAACTTAATGTTGACAAAGGCATTAGTTTTGTTAATTATGTAGCTCATAGTTATAAATATCTTTATTCTTTATTTTAATAATAAATACTAAAAAATAAATGTTTAGTAAGAATTAATTAAATTTGTTTGTATTGTTATTTCAACAGTTTCACTATATTTTTCTGTTGTAAGGGTTTCCCCACATAAGTTTTTAAACTTTTTTTCATTCTTTACTCTGTAATATTGTTTATCACCAAACGCACCAACTAAATTTACAAGTTTACCATAACTTGTTTCGTTAGTAATATAACTTGTAGTTCCTGATGATACTATAGATGTAAAATTTTCATCATTTGATATTTCAACAGTAAATAGACCGTCATTATTAATTGGTGCGTTTTGTATTGTCCATGAAACTGTTATCCCAGTTCCAAATTGATTACCTTGTATATTTGTGTTGGTGTTATAGTACGCTGTTAGTAAATCACCAACAATTAGGTTACCTTCGAATATAATCCTGTTAGGATTTGTGTTTGATTGAAAATAGTCAACATTATTAGCTAGCGTTACACCATTTAAAGTTACAATTATGTCATTACTAGTTACAGGTGTCATACTTAAATACATCTCATACTTACTCTTAGTAGTATTATAGTAAATAGTATTTGTACCTTGCCCATTAGTAGCACCACTAACAATTGGGGTGTCTATATCAAAATAATCTGCTTTAATATTATTTGTTTCTAAGCTGTTAGTATAAGCATATGTTAGTATATCTCCGTTAAAGGTTTGTCCAGATAACTTTAAAAAAGAAACAGTGTTATCATCTAGTTCTAAATTATTAATCGAATAGTCACTAAATGGTGATAGTGTAATTCCGTTTAATGATATTATATAATCACCTAAGTTTTCAGGTAAATTAAATTCTGTGGTTGTTCCATCTAAAGCTATTGAACCTACACTTAGTCCGTTTAATGACCCACCCTCATTTAGTTCACTATCACTAAGTGTTGGTTTATCCGCTTCTCTAAGGACTATAAAATATTTATCTTTATCAGATTGATAAATACCGTATGGGTCTCCAATTACACTAGATGCTGTTGTGTATTCATAACCTAGTAGTTTTCCAAACTCGGTGCTTACATCGTGTTTAAATTGCCCCTTAATTATATATTCGCCGTCAGGTGATATTGTAGATGCAGTTATTGCTGCTGTATAAGCACTAGTACCACTAAAACCAGACCAATTAATATATTCTGACGAGTATATTGGTGAAGTATTAAATCTACTTAATCCAGGTACGTATTTATGTATGTTATATTTAAATTTAGCGTTATCATCGATGAATGATGATGTATTACCAGTAAAATCAAAAGTTAAATTAAATTCAGTTTGTCCAGTTAACAGATATACGTTACTATCGTTAAGTGTTATACCGCTGAAATCTAAATCACATACAGTTTCTTTTGTTTCACAAGTTCCAGTAAACACACAATCTTCAGGTGAGTTTTCAATTAAAGTACATACTGGTGTTCCACCACTACATGTATCTAAAGCGTACCCTGTAGGGCATGTGTACCCTATTGTTGTACCTAAGTCGTAATTACTACCTATTCTGCCAAATGTTGAAAATATTAATCCAGTTGTACCTGTTGAGCTTGAACTTATAAGTGTTGTTAAGTCAGTTGGGTTGTATATTTCAGCACCAAAAGCCGAATCACTACTAAAGTTTCTACCATAAACCTCTATTATGTGTTTACCTGATGTAAGTGTATAAGGTAGTACATGCCATATATTAAAGTTTTGAGTATAATCATTTGCTGATGATGGTGTGTCGCCCCCTATATCTAATATAGAAACCCCATCTATTGAAAATCTTATGTAATTATCTGCAGCTATACCTATATAGTAAACCTTAGTCTCTGTTAGTTCTATACATTCCGTAAACCCTAACCATTCAGTAGTGCTAGCGGATACACCAACGTTATTTAATCTACCTTGTGATGTTGACCCGTTTGCATCCCAGAATGTATTACTAGGAGAAGATATGTTTGTTTGAGTTATAACTGTCCCGTTTTGCGTTGCTAAGTCTGTTGTTGACCCAGTTCTAGTTATAGGTAAGTCAGTTACATTTGTTATATCCGAATAAAAATAAGCTCCAAAACTTCCGTAATTAACTTCTACGTCTCCAGCTGCTACCGTAGGTCCAGTACCATTAAATGTGGATGCGGTTGTTGTTATTTTTTGGCAACCGTCATTATATATGGTTGCTGTGTATCCAGCTGGACAAGAGCATGACGTAAACCCAGTGGTATTACCAGTTACAGGGCAATTAACATCATAATCTAATTCAGTTGTTAATTCTAGTATTAAATTTTTAAGTCCAGTATTATTAGTAACTGTAAATCCAGTACCGTCAAAAGTGTAATCGTAATTTAAAGTGTCAAATGCTGTTACTACAGAACCACTAAATGTTGCTACATCTATAATAGGTCCATTAAGTCCTGTAGATGAATAAAAGTTTTTAGTGTATTTTAAAACACTATCTTCATATATATTAGTTATCCAATTAATTGAATTAAAGCAAGTATCTGATAAAGCACTAACTGTAAAGCAATCTGTTGTACCAGTAAATATATCATTATATGGTACATTGTTAATATTACAAGTAACACTTGGACATTCAATACTAGTAGCACCACTAATGATATATGATGGTCTGTTAAATATTGATATATCGGAACTAAGTGTAGGTACTGGACCAACTGAGTTTCTATTAAATTTTCCGTTTTGATTATATTTTCTTTCTTGATAACTCATTAGTATGATATATCTTTTTTAATGAATTTTTTTTGTTTATTAAAACTTAAACCTATATTAGTGGTCTTGTTTAAATCAGTTTTTTCTGTTACCTTTTTAAAGTTTTGTAAAAAAACCTCTAAGTAACCAATCTTAAACCAATCTTCGTGACCAAATGTGGTTTCACTAAGATTTCCAATATTAACACTACCTTTAATATCACTTATTATTTTACCTGTTATATTTTTTACTAATACTATCATAGTTATAAATAGTGTTAACTTGGTATTATTGCTCCATATTTATCAATTGTTGTAACTTCACCTAAAAAGTCACTTCCGCATCCAGTTTCCTTTATCCAGACACCTTCAGTTCTTACGATTGAAGGTGGTGTAGTAAATATTCCGTCAGTTGTTGTAATAGGTTTAGGTAATTCTTCAATAATGACACCAACCGTACTAGCACTAGCTGCGTATAATAAGGGTGGTGTTGGTGGGCTTAGTGAAGCTGTTGTTGATATAACCGTCACATCTGGTGGGACACTTGCATCTATTAAGACAGCTTCCTTAGTGGTTTTATTGTATTCTATGTGTCCTAAAGTTTGGTAAGCATATACATCAGAGTAAACTGGGGTGATAAAATTTTCATTATCTTTCATTGCACCACCAACGTTTGGGAAATTGACGGTATATCCATTACAGAATCTAGTCATAATACCACCTTCATAAGTAGTCATATTTATTGTTACGTTAGGCACCACCCCAGCGGCAATCATAGGACTTAAACCACTATTCCAATGTGCGTTTAACTCTATTTTGAATAAATCGGTTCCTGGTACGTCATCAGCTAATTTTTTAAAATTAATTAATACATGCTCTGAATTATTTGGACAGCTTAAGCAGTCACCTCCCCATTCTAAATATGGGTCAGTTGAAATTTTAACTATAGGATTAGCAACGTATCCAGAACCAGGAGTATCTACTCCAATACTTGTTATTTGTCCACTCCCATTTATGGTTGCAGTCGCTGATGCTCCAGAACCGCTATTTAGTGTAATACTACTTAATTCTCCACTCCCATTTATAGCTGCAGTTGCTGATGCTCCATAACCGCAACCACCTCCACTAAGATAAACAAAAGGTGCTGAAGTGTACCCAATACCAGGGTCAGTTATCACAAAACCAGTTACTTCTCCACCACTTACCGTTGATGTTGCTGTTGCTTTTCTGACACCACCTCCGCTTATTGTTACGGTAGGTGCTGAACTGTACCCAGCACCAGGATTACTTATCACGTAACCAGTTATAGTTCCAAAAGTATTTATTGTTGCAGTTGCTGTTGCTCCAGCACCACCACCACCACTTATTGTTACGGTAGGTGCTGAAGTGTAACCGAAATTGTACGTATCGTTAATAGATATGACTTCCCCAGTTGCTATATTTATTACTGCGGTTGCTGTTGCTTCTTTGAAATTAATGTCATTTACGTTTACAGTAGGTGGTGAGGTATAATCAGTACCAGAAGGGTTAATTATTGTTACTGTAGGTGGGGTGCTGTAGTTAAAACTAGGGTCAGTTATTACAACCCCAGTTACTTCTCCACCACTTATCGTTGCTGATGCTCTTGGTTTAGCTGGCACTAAAGAGCTATAACCTCCATAACCAACATACTTATCAATACCTGGAGTAGTTAACCCTTTTATAGAAGTCTTAATATCTAAATCTGGATTTCTAATATTGCCACTTATATCTGTAAATGGTTCCCATATATATTCCAATACTAAGTAATCAAAAGCATCAAGTGTTGCAGCTGCATCAATTACTGTTTCTGGTATAGGTGGGTTACCAAAATATATATTACTATGTCTATAGTTAAATTTTTGTTGGTCAAATACGGTGTTTTTATATGCGTATGTTGAACCCCATATTGTTGTTGCTGGAACAACTTGTTCTATTAAGTCAATCCAGTAATTACCAACGGTTTTTCCAAATTTGTCCATATCAAAATAATCATATTTTGAACTTAAATTACCGCAAAATTCTTCAGAGCGAGTGTTGTATCTATCATACAACATTCTTAATGTTGGATAACCGTTTAGTGTTTTTCTATTCTTAGCATCAATTAATTCAGAAGATAGTGTTGATGCAAATTCTTTAACAGTATCTATAGCACTTAATTCTGTAGTTAATACATCATCTAAGTCTATACAACCATTATCACCACATTTTCTATATACACATTTCTTTTTATTATTATCCCAGCTAATAGATGGGTAAGTATCTACACCTTGTTTAAAAGTTTCAGTATATGCCGTGAACGCATCGTCTATTGCTTTACAACATCCATAAGTAATTTGACTAGATACGTTTTGATATGAACTAGATGCTGGTACAGCAGTACATGTAATACCTGTGCTACTTATTACTGAACATACTGGTGTTCCAGCATTACATGTGTTGAGTGCGGACCCAGCAGGGCATGAGTACCCTAATGTTGTACCTAAGTCAAAGGTACTACCTACTTTATTAGCTGTACTGAATATAACGCCAGCGTCAGTAGTATTAGTTGCTCCAGTAAGTGTTGCTAAGTCAGTTGGATTGTATATTTCAGCACCAAAGGTATTTCTAAAATCAGTCTTTCCTTCCATTTCAATAATATGCTTACCAGGTGTTAAGTAGTAAGATATTATTTGCCATTGTCTAAAGTTAATCGTCGAGTTGTAATCATTGTCTATTATTATTTGCCCATCAATAGTGATTCTAAATTGTCTAGAAGCACCTATACCTATGTAATATGTTTTGGCGACAGGTACATCAATACAATGTGAAAACCCTAAATATTCAGTTGTAGAGGCGGATACCCCGACATTATTCAATCTACCAGTAGTCGCGTCAATACCCTGCCAAAAAGTATTAGAAGTAATTGTCTGTGTTGGCTCTATTATTGTACCTAGTTGGTCTTCTAATGCAGAGGTAGTAGCGGTCCTAGTTAATGGTAAGTTGGGCAAAGTACTTGCGTCAGGATAAATCGAAGTACCTAACTGACCATATCCGTCAAGAGTACCTCCAATCGATACGGCACTACCAGTACTACCGTTAAATGTTGCGGAACTACTAGTTATTGATTGACAACCGTTATTTCCTGTAGTCGGTGTGTATCCAGCTGGACATGAACAACTGTTTGTTCCAGCTGAGTAATTAACATCATATAACCCTATAGTTCCGTCATTTTCCTCGGTTATCCAGAATCCGTTAAATGTTGTTGTTGTTTCTGTACCTAAAGCGTATGCTGACCTACCTTTTATCACATCAACATCTTTTAGTGTAGTTGTTGTGTCGTAATTGCTAACAAGTGTTATAATCTCATCACAATTAAGTGTTGTTGTGGACGCAGTTAATGGTAATTCAGTTGTTGTGCCAGAGTAATCTTTTACGATTAAGGGGTACGTTGGACATGGACAATATTCATCTAGTTGTTGAGCTTTTCTAAATGTTCTTTCTATTAATAAGCAAGACGTACTACCTGGGTTGCAATTGTCGTAAGCGTACCCAGTAGGACATGAGTTTGCACTTTGTTCACCTAGGTCAAAAGTTTGTCCTATTCTATCCGCTGTACTAAATACTCTAACTGAATTTAATTCAGTTTCGTATCTCATATTTTTTAATTCTGCTTCCGTTGCATCATAAACTTCTAATACAAATCCCGAAACACCTAAAATTGTGTTATATCCTTCTACTTCTATAATATTTTTACCAGCTGGTAAACTAATACCAACAACTAAATAACTTTGTGCTGTTCTTGAATAAGATTCACTAAAGTTTTTATATATATTTATATCGTGTGATGGTGTTATAACTGAATTAAAAATATAGTTTCCATTAACCTTAATTCTAACATCGTCATCACCAGCAAATCCTAATCTATAAACTTTGGTTTCGGTTAGTTCAAAACAATAAGAAACTCCAATCCATTCATTAGTTGGTGTTAGTCCTGTTGACCATATAGATGCGTTTAAAAGTCTACCAGCATTATCTGTATTACTTATATTAACATATGGTGTTCCAGATACTGAACCGTCTGTACCTCCCCAAAGTATATTTGGATTTAATTTACCACCATATATACTTGAATTGTTTTTACCGTATTCACTCTTAATACCACTAAAAGCATTTGGCGATGCGTACTGTATTGACCCATCTGTAAAGGTATTTGAACCAAACCCTGTATGATTTAAATAATTACCAGAATAATCTACTAAATAATCTACATTATAATACGGACCAACCCAACTATCTTTAGTTGTACCAGTCCAATATATAGGCCAAGTCTTATCTGTAATGTCTTCAATAAATATAGTACCTCTTGATAATGAATGTACTGCCTTAGTTAAACCAACACCAGCACCTATTGTATAGGTTGTTGCAGACGTTGTAACGCCAGTTGTAGTTAATTTAGTACAACTATTACCATCGATATCTAAAGTATACCCAGAAGGGCAAGTAAATGCACTATATGTTTCTCCACTAGAGATACATCCTTCTAATATACAGTTGTTATCTGAAACATAACACCATACATCTTGTTCAACCGCTCTAGAAGGGCTTAATGTTAAATCAACTTCTTTAGTGTTAACCACTAATTTATGGTGGTTTGTATTATATTCAGTACCTCTATATTTTAGGTTTGAATATCTATAATCTCTTGTAGTATTAGCTAGCCAAGATTTTTGATTATCTGGAGTTCTAGTTAATTCAAATTTTGGGGGTTCAGATATAAATCTTTTTACATTATCAACCTTAGTACAAATTTTATTCATTTTTATTCTATCTAATAAGATAGAAAAATTAACACAAGTATTGTTTATTGAAACTGAAATATTTACTTCTTTATTCTCTAATAATGATATAACACTTTCATCAGTAATTACTGTTTTATATTGTAACCAAGATGATTGATACCATCCCGTTAATTTCTTATATAAATTTCTTTTTTCTACTTCTGTACTTGGAAAGGGATTATCTACTAAGTATTCGTCAAATATATCTGTAACTAGAGTGTCCCTTACTTGACTACATAGGTCATCAGGTAATCCAAATAATTCTGTCTCTTCCACTGTAGGCATTAACCTTGTGTCACCACTAATTAATATGCCAGTTTTACCACTGGTTGAGTCTATGTAATTATACAGATTTCCAGAACCTATGTTAATTAATTCTTCTTCGTAAACGGTGTTTAAAGCTGTGCCGTCTGGACTTAATACTTCAACACTAAATGACGTGTCAAAGTTTTCAAGTATATTAATATATTCATCACAATTAGTATCTGTAACTATATCCCCAGTTGGAGATATAAGCCCCATTTCAGTCTTAAATGTTTCTAGTTTATCTTCTTCATCCTCTAGCTTTTCTATTACATCATCAAGTATATCTTGATTATTTTGTTTAGTAGTTAAAGCTATATCTTTATCGAATATAGTATAATTACAACTTTCTTCTATTAATGGGTCTGTAGATGTTTCATTTGCAGTAAGTAAGTTGTTTATATCCGTACAGTCGTAAGTTGTGGTATCTGTACCGTTTGATGTGTACCATATATCATAATATGTTAAGTCTTTAGCATCTAAGATACTTTTCCATTGTGTAAGACCTTCTGTAGTTAAACAATAGTTAACCACACCTGGCGTTAAAAGCCAAGGAGTTGCAGAGCTTGCTCCAAAAAAACTAGATGGGTCACTTGCTCCTCCATCACTACACTCTAAAACAAATGGTGGTATAGGTGCGTCTACAAGACTTTGGTAAAAATCTCGTTCACTAGTTAGTGTGCTTATATTAGCCTCAATATTATCAAATGTTAATTGATTTGCTATAGCTGAAATAGTAACTCCACCAGATGTTGTTGTCTCTTGAATTCCAATTGCTTTTGCTTTAGCTGTTATTAAGTCATCACATTTAAATAAAAATAAATAATCAAATGATACTTCTAATGAGCATGTTTCATTTTCTTCAACCTCGAATAGTGTGCTAGAGTTTCCATCTGGATTTAATACTACTTTAAATAGTTCGTCACTATTAATATTTGGTACCCACCTACATTTTTGATTTTCGATATCAAATGTATAACCAAGTAACTCACAGCAAGGTTTGGTTTCGTGGTCATTTACTGGATTATTGCTATCATTAAATAACGCTACAGTACCGTCAGGTCTTTCAATAAAAATGAATCCGTCATCAATGTACTTCTGTTTAGTTTTGCAAATTCCTGGCATTTAATTTCTTTATTATAATTATCTCTTAATTTAGTTTATTTATTTAAAATGTAAATTAAAATATCATTATTATGTTATTGGTAAATAATCAATAGGTCCTATTTTTCCCATAGCTCTTTGTAAAAATGTTTGATATACTGAGTTTACATATGTGGGATTATTATTAATGTAATTTTTAGTAAAATTTGTTAATCTACAAGGATACCCAACTCTACCAGTGTATGGGTCAAGTATTGTTTCGTATGCTCCATCATCAGTAAATGTTTTGCACCATGATATTGGAGCCGAAGTTATAGCATCAGGTTGAATTGGAAACATAGCTGTATCGGTATCTGAAGTTATTGTAAAATCACCATTTGGTTTTTTGAATTTTAAATAAACATGACCACTAGTTGGGTCTGTATACATGTCACTTATTGATGGACCGTTTAATATCCAACTGTTTGCTATTAATGGTGATGGACCAGCTAAGTGTAGCCCTGCTTTAGTGTCGTTATCCTGTATATGAGAAGATAAGGGGTCAGTTATTAATAAAGTGGGGGTTTTATAATCTCCTCTCAAACATAAATAACCACAATTTACTAATTTCCATGATAAATTTAAATTAGAAGGATTGTATATATTACCATCGTTAGTTGTAATAGGGGGTATAGGTGTAGTTGTTTCAAGATAATCTTCTTCAATACCTAATTCAGGGAATTTAGTAATTGGTAAAACATTTTCAGATTCTGGTGTAGATTCACCTGTAAATTCATAATCATCGTGGTAGTATGATGTACCGTTTTTATAAATTCTATCACCAACGTTGGATAAGTATTCCCAAAAGTATCCTTTGGAGCTTTCACAACATTCTGGACTTATAAACTTATTAATAGTAAATTCACTTGTTATTTCGTCACCAAGTGTATCGTATTTTTTGTTTGATGTAGACCAAAACCCTGAATTCCATTTATTTATCCAGCAAGTTGGTTGGTCTAATCTATTAATTTGTCCATAACATCCAATTGAAGGGGAGGGGATTATATTTGTTTCGTAGTTATAGTTTGTAGAGTATAATTCAATTCCACAAGTGTCTATACTAATAGTGTCTAGTACGTCAATATCCACTATTAAACATTCATCATCTTCTGGGATATCACAGCCACAGTCCGTTAATTCTATTTGAGGGAAGGGGTCTTTGATAATATCTGTTGTATGGTCAATCTTTCCAGCTAAATCAATACCATCATCGTTTTGTAATGAAACATAAGTATCACCAGTGTATTGATTTATTAACCCAAAGTTATAATTTGTAAATAATTTTGTAGTCCCTGTAGTTACTGTTGTTGATGTAAGTGTAAATGGTGTAAATGAAGGTATAATATTCTCCAATTGGTTAATGTATTCCTTACCACCATCATACGGACCAACATGTGGGTTATTTCCAGCTAATATATATTGACTAGCGTTTGGTCCAGCAGTTTCTCTATACCATTGTCCACCTTTTTGAAAGTACATGTCTGTGGTATCTCTAAAAAATCTAGGATATCCTTCACTATCAACGTTGTATAACGATAAATTATTATCTAAGCCATTATTATCTAGAGTTGCATAGAATAAATCCATGTCAATAGGTTCTTTAGCTACGTAAACGTATTCATCAAAGTCTATAAGACCATCTGGTGTACCTATTAGTTTAAAGAAGAACTCTATAGCCTTTCTTGTACCCTTAGATTTCCAAATCCAGGATGAATTAAGTATAAGTCTTCTCCATAATTCAATTTCAGCTTCTGCTGGTGTTAGTCCTCTGCTATATCCAGCATAGCTTCTTGCCCCAACTTTTAAGTATGAACTTATTATGTCATTTTCTACAATAGAACTAGTTAATTCCCATCCTAATACTCTAGCTAAATACTTAACTAACTGGTCTGGTGTGTTTTTCTTTTTATCGTAAGATACTACATTGGCAAAAGATATTGAATCGATATATTTTTTAACTTCATCAAACTCTCTACCGTAAATCTTAAGAGTTCTGTTCATTTTTTGACCAGCTGTTTCTTCTTCATTACTATTGTATCCTGGTAGTGTGTCAAAGTCAGATATTGCTTGTGCAGTCAAAAACCTAGCCATTAAGTTTGTTTCAACACCGTCTTTGTCACTAGTAATCTTTAATAGTTTACTTACAAAGTTAATATAATCTGTAGTGTTATAATCTATGTTGTATCCATCGGATACAGGCCAAGATAATATTTCTTCACCGATAGTTATCGTTCCGTCATCTTCTTGTCTTTTAAATTCAAATTTAGATGTGTATATTGGTACTGTTAGTCTGTTTAATAAATTTGTTTCAAAACCACTTAAGCTATTAAAGAATCTCTCTGAGTTTAAAAAATTAGGTTTTATATGGTAAGTAGAGTTAGAATCTACCGAACCATTAAACCCAAATGGGTCACCCTTAGTTTCAATAGTTATAAAATCATTAGCTGTAGTGTTTGCACCGCTAAATTTAATAATATTATATTCATTTTCATTAATTAATATAGCGTATTTATTAAAGTTAACTGTAAGGTTTCTGGTATCATTTTTTTCATTAAATGTGTCAATGATTGTACCGTTCTTTAAAAAGTTTATATCAAATTTATTATCTATGAAATTTGTATCTACTTTAAATCTTGATTTATTTAAAACTGGGTCATAACTGTAATCGGTTACAGTATTACCAACAATGGTATTGATTCCGTCACTTCTTAATGGCCTTAAATATAATGATGCTGGCCATTCTGTAATAATTTTTTCAAGACTTACTCTTACAAATTCTGTTGAAGAACCAAAGTATACAAGATTAGATAAATTAGTATTATCTGGATTAAGGGTTACATTAAGGTTATTTTTAATTAATGTTTTATTTTCACTTGGGAGTAGTTTGTATGTATCTAACGAATAATATTTACTAAATTTATTAGTACTATATATTCTACTAGACCTACCTTCATAGTTAGTTGTTGTAACAAAATTACCAAAAGTAAATAGAGAGGTTTCCCCATCTGGGTTCACTGTAAATTGATTTCCAACTATTCCGTCAGTAAAGTTTCTATATTCTATACCGTCACCATAAAATACTCTTTGTGCATAACCGACTACCCTTATTCTATCGTTTTCGCTCATTTATTTTATGTGTTTGATACATCACCGAATTCTTTACCGAAATCAATGTTATTAAGTCTATTCTCTTTAATTTCAAATAATGGTTTACCAGTAAACCTATCTTTAATTTCGTATAGATTGTATTGCTTATAAATCTCACTCTCAAAGTTGTAAACAGTATAAATACCATCTTCAAGACTTTTACTTTGATTACCAAACATACCAATAGCTAAACTTTCAATATCATAATCAACAATTTCAACCTCCAAAATAAATGGTGAGAAGAAAGTGTTAGTTATTATTACATCTTGATTAGGTGACCCAATATATGGTAAGACATTTGGGTTAACATTACTTGGTGCCGATGGAGATAATGTACAAAATGAAAGTGTTGAGTTATCATTAAATCTATATCTAATTGCTTTTTGATTAACATTTGTTAAATTCTGATTAACTGGTTCGGCTCTGTTATTAGAAGTTACTATTCTAAAGAAGTTCTTTATTTTTTTATCTGGTACTGTAACGTCAGTATTAATGTATTCCACTCTATAACCAACTAAGTTGTTGTTTTCAAAAGACTCAAGCACTTCACTTAGTGCTGGGTCAGAAGTATCGAATAAAATACCCTTAATGTCTGGAAATGCTGATAAAACACCACAATCAACTATTCTTGTTCTAATTTCTTTAGGTTTAAATGTTATAGTATATATTCCTTTAGTACCAAAATCACTAACTGGTAATTTTAGAGTGTATAGACCACCAAAAATCTCAAAACCAACTGAGTTGTTTGGATTGTTAATTGGTGTTAAATTAGCTGAATCTAATTTAAATACACTTGGATTGTTTGATTCTCTACTTGCTGAATAAAACACCGTTATTTCAACATCCTCTGGGGACATGTCTGCTGGTCTTATTGTACCGTAAACTCCTGAACTCATATTAATATATTTTATTCTTTATTATAAATATCCTGTCTTTATAAATTATAAAACCCATTTCCATAATTTATTAAATCTTCCATATTTTTTATCTCACCTAATTGCATATGACTCTGTAAAACGGTGGTTCTGCCTCTGTCAATAAATAAATCACTAAATACCGTTGGTGTTGACGTTATCCCAAATAAATATTCTTCTTTAGTTGTTGCATTTAATTCTACATTTGTTTGATTAAATCCTTCTGAATTATAATACATTTCGGTAAATGGTATATTAGACACTCCGTATTCTTGACTTAATACCGTTCTTGTTTCATCTGTTTTAGTTACGTAATATACCCCCTTTGTAACCTCTGGTTTACTTAAGTCTGAAGGTTCTGTGTCATCACCGTCTATTAAGTATGTTATAGGGTTTAAATCATCGTTAGATTTAACTCTTATCGTATTGTTATATGGAGTACCCTGATAATCAATATCTAAAGATTTATCTATGTCAATATCTATTTGATATGGGTCGGTGTTGGAGTAAGAAGTTACCACATCTAATCTGTCTTCTGTTAGTCCTGTTACTGGGCCACCGCTAATATAGTAATCACCAGTTATTTTATTTGGGTTTCTAGTATTTGGTACTTTACTATTTATAGGAACACTAGTTCTTGTTCCGTCCTTAAACTTAAAATCGCTACCAGCTAATTTAGTTAATAACTTACCGTTGGGTGCTTTTTCGTAAAAAACACTTGGAACTATATCTAAATTATTCTTAACTATAAATGATGTTTCCGTGCCAATACCCATATCGTATCCGTTTTGTGTAAAAAACACATTTAAACTAAAAGTTGTGGCAGTAATCTGTCCCCAATTATCCTTTTTTCTACTAGTGTACTCATCAAGTGATATTTTTCTTTTAATTATCTCCATTAAACAGCATTTATTTGGTATAAATTAATTATATAATCATTAGTATTAGTAGGGCTAGGTGTTGTAGTATTTTTACTTTTGTAGTCTACGTTATCAGAAAAAGTATCGTCTATTTTATAATAATATCCACTAGTCTCTCTAGTTAATATATATTTAGTAAATAAGTTATTTTTAAGAATACCACCACTTGTTATTAGAGTAGTTGTAGTTGAACATTCGGTACTACTTATTAATTCGTCAATTTTTAATGATGAGTTATTACTAGACATTAAACCTGTTGATATACCTGTTTTTGCGTTATTGAAAGTTCCTCTCATATATAAATTTTTAGGTACTGAAGGTAATATTTCATCCTTAAAGTCATATAAGGCAAATCCTTCTCCATTTATATTTCTATCAACTAATGGATTCCCTAGTTTAAAACTTACTGGATAGTTAACCGCTATTGGGATTGAGCCGCTAGACGTGTCGTCGTAACTAAATTCAGGAAATAGTGTAATAAATGACACTAAATTTTGATTAGTTACAATATCACTATCAAAAAAATCTAACCTTAAAAATGATTTAGTAAATGATTTCTTTCTAAACCTGAAATCATCATCATCAAAGTCAATATCACCCCATTTAAGTGATGTATTAAAAGTTCCACCGTCTAAAAGATTAACTCTATATGTTATATTATCCAATATTCCGTCTGCATTGTGTTTTGGTAATAATTTAATTTTTTCATAATCAAGTATAGGGTTAACAGAATTTTCAACTTCAATATTAATAAAATCTTTTTCAATTGTTTCTTGTTGACCAACAACCCCACTATTATTACCTAATGGCACATTAATATTGTAGCTAGTGCCACCACTTAAATTATTTGCGAATGTGTATTTGTTAACAAACATTTTGACTTGATTTTACTGTAAAGTTATTTGTTATTGCATCACCAATAGGGTCTGATGGGTCAAATGGGCTAGTATCTGTGTATGGTCCATTTGTGTCTCCATCGTAATATAAACCATACTTATTATAAGGGTCTTGCCTTATGGTGGAAAGACAAATGTTTTTATGCACGTAGTGTGCTCCGTTAGTAAACGGATAGTTTACACCTTCATTGGCTCCGTCATTAAACCCTATGTCTAAATAATCTCTCCATAGAAATCTACCGTCACCTAAGTCTTCAGCATAATCAGGAATACCTTCTGTTGATGAATCACCTTGTTCTATGTATGTTGAGAATTCTCTTATCTGATATAACTGATGTGGTTTATATAAATACCCCTCTCTTCTAGGTCCCCTTACTGAACTTTTTGAACTATTAAGAGAAACTGTAGATGTCGCTTCTCTATTTACTGTATTAAACCTATGTAATACATCAGCTAGTATAGTTTCAGTTACTGTAAATTTATTGTATTCAACAACATCACCATAAAATTCATCATTAATTACACTGTTATTAATGTAGCTACTATATAAATCATCTTCATCTGGTAAGGGTGTGTGTGTCTCAACTGGTGTTGTTGTACCATCATGAATTATTCTTGCGTTTGATAATTTAATATCATCCTTATTATATAATAAATCTTCTAAATCTAAGCCAGATTTTAATGGTCCGAAAATACCATCACTATTAGTTTTTATAAATGTTATGTATAATTCACTAATTGGTCTACCTAAATTGTCTCTTAACCCTTCTAAATCAATATCTTGATTAATATTAAATTGATAGTTTAAATCATTAAATATTGTATTACTAAATGCTAAGGGATACATCTCGTAGTCTCCGTTACCTAATAATACACCAGTTGAGGAATTTATAGGCACTTTTTTAAATTTTCTTAAGTAATATTCAGAAGGTTGTCCTCCAACTATTTTTTTAAGTCTAGCTTCGATTGATGTAGGTGCGGTTGCACTGACTAATGCTGAGCTTGGTTCAACATCTATTACAAAATAATTTTGGATATAATCTCCATTATCTAAGCCTAATCTTTTAACCGTATATTCACCATCACTTACTGTTGGTGATGCATTAGTTATGTTAACTCTATCACCGTTTTCTAGTCCGTGTCTTGTTGCTGTAGCTAATGCTATCATAGGTACGCCACCAACAATAGCCGATTCTACCTGAACTATTAATAACCCATTTGAAATAATATGATGAGTATCATCGATAGAATTAGGATACGTTACTGTTATTTCCCAGTTTTTATTTTCTATTTTTTCATTACCAGAACTTAACTTAAAATAATTTGAATTTAAATCAAATCTACCCTTTCCTGGTTCTACATAGTAAAAATTACAAAGCCCAGCGTTTGATATATTTGGGTCATTAAACCCAAACCAACCATCACGTTCTATTAAGTATTTATCATAAGCCTCTGGATAAGAAATTTCATCACCAACTTTTGGGTCTGTTGTAAATAATTCATGGTCGAATATATTTAAACCATTACCAAATTCTTCAATTTCGGAGGTGGTTCGGTCATTATTAATTGGTAATAAGCCACTTGGATTCATTAGCGGGTTACTAAATAAAGGGTTAACAGTTCCTTGTAGTCTATAAATAAATGAAGAATGTCTTTCTTTTTCAAATTGTTCACCCAAGTCAACTATATGGTTTATTTCACCCACAGGTAATAGTCTTTTTTCACTATCAAAATAAATTTGACTAGATGAGTCTTCATTTATATCTGATTTTGACTTATTTTCTTTTAACGTGTATTTATATCTATTATCCATTAATCTACGGTTTTAAAAGTATATTTACGATTTTAACAACACTAATTTTACTACACCCATCAAGCTCCCCATTTTTGTCATAAACGGTAACCCTGTATCTGTAACTAGTTCCAGTTGGGACTGGTAGTGGGTCATCGGTAGGGTCAAATAAATTAAGACTTGAATAATTATCAGTAAATGTATATGTTGTGTCTGTCACATCAACTTTATCTTTAATTTTAGAAAACCCAGTGCCAGTATCTCTTTCTACATCAATTTTGTAACCATAATCTACAAGAGAAGAGTCAGCCGAGTTGTCTTGGAATATACCTCCATTTATATTGACAGTGAACGTTCTACTACTACTACCTACCCTAACAGGAACAGGTGTACCATCCGAATATGTTGGTGAAACATTAAAACTAGAAATGGTTAATTTTGTGACTGGTACAAATACTTCAATAAAATCTTCTAAAGTACACCCGTTGTTATCTTCTATTAATATGGTATAACCGTTATCACCACCTAGATTTGAACCATTATCTAAATTTGTGAATTTATGTGAATTATCTGAAGATGAAAGAGTTTGAGTCTCACTAATTGAACCGCTAGTGATTTTTATAGTATATGGTTTAGTACCACCTGCAATAGAAGTAATGTCTAGTTCTCCTTTACCGATACACCCGTTTGTAGCGGTTGATTTAAATGTAATAACGTCAGGTTCTGTTATTGTTTTACTAGCAGTATCTTCTTGACCTGCGTTATCTATAACCTTCAACGTATAAACACCCTTCGGAGCGTTAAGTACGTTTTTTGTGTCTGTATCGCCGTCATAATCCGAAGGAACGATTGTCCATGTAAAAGTATATGGAGCTACACCACCTGATGGAGTACCAATTATTTGACCATCTCCATCTCCATTACATTTTACATTTGTTGGGACAAGTATTAGACTTAAAGCTGATGGTTGATTTATTTTTAAATCTGATTGACAACTAGTAGGTACTGGGGTTGTACTATCTTCTACAACGACTCTATAACCTAAATTTAAATTGAGGTCAAATGTAATATCTGGGGTGTTTTCGTCAAACCTTGGGGGTAAATCTGTAAATTCTGTGCTATCTTCAGTAATTGTAAGTGATTTTGTATCAACTGCTGGACCAACTGGATTTTCACCTTTTGTTTCAAATAATTTCACAGTGTATGGTTTTATCCCTTCAGTTAAGTTTACAGTTATCTTTCCGTCATTAGCATTATATTCTGTTACGTTAGTACTTTGTACGTTACAACTTACAGGTGAAGGTCCTGGAACTATGAATGAACCGTTAGTTTTATTACCTATTGAATCGATAACTTCAACACTATATGTACCAGATATTAAACCACTAATATCTTCAAAATAGTCCTCAGTTGGATAAAGAGTACCTGACACATCTAGCTGAGTCCATGTAAAGGTGTATGGTCCAATACCTCCAAATATATTAATACTTATAGCTCCTGATTCTGGTGCTGTTTCTGTTGTTGGCGTTATCGAGTCAGAGACAATAAAAAAGTCTACGTCTAGTTCTGGAATACATTCAGTAAAGAATTTTCTTTTCATTTTAGCTAGTGCTGTTCTACCTTTATTAAGACCAAAATAAAAGTAATAAGAATTACCATAAACCCATATTTCTTTTGATGTGTTTGGTGCTCTAAGTGTATTATATCCTGAGTCGTTATAATCTGCAAAACTTGGGTCATCAATTTTAACTTCCACTAATGATGATACTGTTGAGTTTAGTTTAGTGAATATACCTCTAACAAAGGGGTCTTCAATATCTATATTACCCATTTCATCATTTGGCGGGATGATGGTACCAGTGTCATTTTCTCTGCGTTCATCTAAACCAAACCCTAGTTCACACATTCTTTTAATGTTATTGCAATTATCACCATCGGTTAAAAATCCATTACATTCTAATGTACCAAATAATCCATCATAACCTGTTATTGATTTTTTAAAACTTCCATCTTCAAGTTCAATGTACTCAGCAAGTAATGGTGGTAGGTTGGAGGAAGTGTCTGTTAGGTACTGATAAAATTTTTGGTCTCCATTCCAGCTACAATCAAATATAGAACCTAGGTTAACTATATCGGTTGCAAATAATTTACGATTATTAGCGGCAGTAATTGGTGAATAGTATAATTCTCCTTCATAATTTTTTATATAACCACTTCTGAATTTAGAAGTAACCCTTTTACTTTTGACCCCGAATTTAAGATTGTCACTCTCAAATTGAGGTCGAGACTTAGTACAAGTATCGAGTACGTAATTACTTCGTCTACATCTATTATCACTATCAGGGTTAATAGGGTTTCCGAAAGAATCTACTATTTGTTTACAATCTACTTCACAAAATTTTTCTTTTCTACTTTTTCTTTTTTGTTTATATTTTAATAAAAATAAATATAGTGTACCGTTAATCCAGTCATTATAGAAATCAAATTTAAATATATCCATAGACTCAGCCAGTTGCATTGTCTGGCAATGACTCCATCCAGCATCACAACCTTCAAGAGTTCCCTTTTGCTCTGATGGAGGCTGTTCATCAAGTGGTAAGGGTCCGCATACAAAATCGTTATCTTTACTAGGGCTTATTGGGGCCGCAAAAAAGACCTTATAACCCTCTTCTATGGCTTTTTCTCTTGTTCTTTCATATCCGTTTTTAAAGCAATTGCTAACCCCTTTTTTATTTACTTTATTAAACGGGATAGTAGTTCCGTCTGAATTGCTTGCATCTTTACCAGCAGGTGAAAATTTAGATTTGTCAGTAAAGGCTTTTTTAACTCCTGGTATATATTTTTCCTCTCCGTCACCACTATCACAACTAAGTGACATATAAGCCTTATAGTCTAATATATCTTTACACTCACCAGATGGTTTGTTTAAATATTTATCTTCTCTACATGCCTTTGCTTTCTTGGGCTTTAGTGGATGTTTTAAAAAACACGCCACTGAAGCTATGGCTTTTAATGTCACACATATACCTAATAATATTCCATTTAATACAAATATTAATATATTTATAAATGGAATTAATGATATATTCAAGAAACCTACTAACCTAGCAAATATTTTCATTAATACACATAGTATACTAAATAATACACTTATATTTGTATCCATCTTATTAAATGGCATTGGGTTTCTACTTCCAGGATTATCAACATGTTTAAAACCTATAAAGTTTCTATCTTCAAGACGTTGGTTTGGTTGTGCCCTAGTTATGTGATTTTTAATTGTGTATATATTATTCCATGATAAATCAGCAAAACTTCCATCATTGGTTGACGTGCCGAAATTAAAATCTCTATCGTTCCAAGTATCTGGATTGTGTGGTACTAGATATTTAGCTCTAGTTCTAAGTCTACCTTCATCACCATCAATTGCCATTCCTATTTTAAACCTAACTCTAGCTGATGTAGGTATCCCAACACCTTCTTGACCTGAAGGGACTAATGTTCCATCTTCTGCTGTTACCCTGTAATCTAGGTTCATTGGTATTTGGTACGCCCATGCTCCGTTTCCGTCTATTAGTTCACCACCTTCAATTTCAAACGGTTCAATTCCACCTGCTAGCGTTTTTCTAATCATTTCAATTTTCCCGTCACCAGTTACAACCTCATCCATCTGACCTAATTTCTTTCTAGGTTTACATTTTTTATTTAAAGAGTGTTTTTCGTTATCACTAACGATAGAACCCATAAATATTGCAGTTGGAACTATATCTGTCGCCAAATCAACATCTGACCTAGCTATACCTATATCACATTGCTCTGTGTCTCCCCAAAAGGGTGGTACTGTTACACTAACTGGTGAATTAGTTTTTAGTTGAATTAATGAAGAAGAATCACTTCTACCTTTAAATTTAAAAGAAGATTTAAATGATTTTTCAGGAACACCTTCCCTTATTAGGTCGTAAGGTTTTTGAGATAATATTCCGATATCTGATATATCTGCATCAACATGCATGAAGTGTGTACCAACTGGTAACCCGAATATCATAAAATCCCCAGAGTTATTAGTCGTAGTAGTGAATTTATAGTATTTACAATATACTTCACCTAATAATGGATTATCTTGTATTTCTCTTTTGCTTGGAAATGTACCTATTGGTGTAAAACAGCTATCTTTACCTCTGTTATTTCTAGGTAATAAGTTATATGATATACCTTCTGGGTCTTTTGACGTTACTTCCTTGTATGGATACATACCCAATGTTTCTGTGTCTTCTGCATCAACCTCATCGACTGGTATAAATATCGACACTTTAGCGTTAGGTACTCCTACACTGTTATTTATGGTTACCCTACCTACTACTACACCGTAATCAGAACAAAACCTTCTATAGACTTCATCTTGTGAAATTTTAAGCGACAATATCTCAATAAAATCAAATTTTTGATTTATTTGTAAATTTACTAATTTATCACCACCTCCAGGTGTTGTACTTATTCTAATATTATCTGACATTATTTTTTATATCATTTTTCCTCATTTAATAAGATTAAATCTTCTTCAGTTTCATATTCTTCAATTTCATATTCTTCATCTTCCTCGTCTTCTTTCTTTTCTTTTCTGTCTTTATGATATTTTGAAATCTTCATTAAAAGATTATTTATATTAACACTAGCACTACCATTAAAAACTGTTTTAAATATTAAAACGATTGTAAATGGAGTTGCAAGTAATGAGCCTATAATAGAAGCGACAATAAAAATAAATATTTTAGATATCGTTATTATTATTTTAATAGGTATTGAGTTATTGCTATTACTTTCTACTTCTTCTGGTGTTAATTTATTTTTACAATTGCATCCCATAATTAAATATTTATTTATAGCGTTAATATAGTTTTTTTAGTTGAAAAGTGAATACTTGTTTACCTTATATTATTTTACTCTAACTCTAATATCACTAGATGGTGTTTTAATTTCAAACATACCTATAGGGTCACCAAATAATGTATATTCACCCAGTAAGTCTATTTGTCTAGTTTCATCATCAATATAAGGTTGTGAAACTTCATTTGAAGAATATCTACCCTCACCTACTTTATTAAATATTCTTAAATCTACAATGTTTAATACACCAGCTACGTTATTTATTTGTTCAATTAACTGAGATACATATATATTATCACCCATATCCCATTTGTTAATGTCAAAGTAATCAGTTATGGTACTTATAACTTGTCCTACAATTTCGGATTGTGAAAACTGTTTATCTACAAATAAATCAACTTCAAACCCTAAATTAAATACTTTACCATTTGATACTTCAACATAGTCATTTAACATTCTGTAATTTGATAAGTATGTTGTTATATTGTTTTTTAGGGTGGTAGTGGAGTTAGTACTTAAAGCACCTGAAGGGTCTAATGTTAGTGTATATACTCTAATTTTATTTTGGACTTCTATTATGTTATTTCTAAATGGCACTCCAAACTCACCAGGCATAAGTCCTATTCTTACCTTGTAGTCTTCTAGTGTAACGCATCTTTCTTGTGATGAATAATTATATCGCACTAAATTTCTTAATTCTTCTACTGATGGCTCGTCTTTACCGCCTAGTGCTGGTAATGGATTATTAACCGTAAGTGAGTCTCTTACTGACTGATTAATACTACTGTTTGACCCATTTACAAATAAATCAATATTACCTAATGATGTAAGTGTATTTGGACCTATATTAGTATTAGCTCCTCCACCTACTCTATAAGATACAAACATTGTCTTATTTGCACTAACTGTGATACCTAATGACAAGTTATTAATAAAATCACCTATTCTATTTACAAGTGATTTATCTACGTCAAATTCACATAATGCACTTATATCTTGTGTACCACCACCAAAAATAAGTTTAGTAAATCCGTTATCAGTATATTCCTTTATAAACCTTTGGTCAACTCTTTTAAATTTACCAGGTTTGACTGTTGAGCTATCACTGACTATTGTGTCGTCTGGGATAAATACTATGTCGTCAGCTAAAGCGTTTACTTCGTACCATCTAAGGTCTTGATTGTAAAATGTATCTATTGATGGGCTTGTAACGTAGTTAGTTCCTTCAAGTGTTACTACTGAGTTTACTGAAAGTACGTTATCATCTGGTAGAATTATTTCAAGAAATGGTTTAACATCTCCATCGTTAAGAACTCTCTTAAATATTTTTGTGACACCGTTAGTAACTATCTCTCTTTTGGTTATTGTATAACTTACTGTATTTCCGTTATTATCAAAATTTGGGATTGTTGTTCTATTTGGCAACCCTCCTGTTGTAAATGGGGATGAAAAATCCATTTCATCTGTAGTTTCAAAAACTTTACCAGCACCACTTATTTGAGCACCTCTTTTTACAATTGGTGCGTATGAAACATCAAATGTGTCCCCAAGTACTGGTACTATAACCGAAAAATCAGCAATAGTCATAGATGGTCTGTTTCCAGGAACCTTTAGTCCAAATGTTCTTGCCATTGAAAGTATTGAACTTCTTTCTTGTGCAAAATCAATTTGAGTCTCTTGAAACATTCTGTCTGTTTGAAAAGAAAGCATATCACCTACTGCAGCATTTAACTCCAATAACATCATACCTACAGACGCATCATTAAAATCATTAAATATATCTGGGTAGTATTGTTTTACAAAGCCTATAAGTTCTTGTCTAACATCTGCGAAGTTTCGACTATAGTAATTTATTTTTTTTGCCATGGTTTTTTAAATTTAAATTTGAAGTAATATAAAGTCTTTTTCTTCGAATGTGTCTTCGGTTACGGTGTAGTCTATTCTAACAACAACAGCGTATTCACTTTGTTCACTTTCTGTAACATCAACACTATTTATTATAAGATTAGGTATGTATTTTTTAACGACATCATTTAACTCTCTACTAATATCACCTCTAGTAGACCCATCATTAAATTCAAAGATATATTTTAATAGGTCAGTACCAAAGTCAGGTAAGTAAAGTCTTTCCCCCTTTCTGGTTAATAATAAATGCATTAGGTCTGATTTGATAGCTGAACTATCTTCATTAGTTAAATTAAGGAATTGTCCAATTTTTCCATCCTTAAACGGAAACTCAATATTTATAAACTTACCATTACCAGCCATAATACATTTTCTTTATTATAAATATATATAGGGTATGTTTTTGAAATGTAAATACAAAAAAAAAGGTCTGATGTGATATCAGACCTTAATATATTAAAGTGTTTGTTTTAGAATTTTAATTAGTTTGTAGAGAATCGAATATTCAAGACGTTGTATATACCATTCAATATGTAGGTATTAACAGCAATTGCTCCTCGAACTCTGGAGCCTTATGGGTTGTATATACCATACAAAATATAGACATTAACAGCTGCTGATTTGGTATCTGGAACTTATATTTAGTTGTATATACCATACAAAATATAGACATTAACAGCCTATTGCCTTACATATTCATGATTGCCTGTTGTATATGCCATACAAAATATAGGTATTAACAGCAATTTATAAAATTGTATAATAGATTACCGAGTTGTATATGCCATACAAAATATAAGTATTAACAACATTCAAAAATTCTCGGTCATAAGCCTCTATGTTGTATATACTATACAAAATATAGGTATTAACAACTAATTCTGTTAATAATCTCTCTTTTACTCGTTGTATATACCATACAAAATATAGGTATTAACAGCAGTTTGAACTCTGTGTAATTACGACATATTGTTGTATATACCATACAAAATATAGACATTAACAGCCAATCTCACTTGTTTTCGTTGTATATACCATACAAAATATAGGTATTAACAGCAATTTATCAAATTGTATAATAGATTACCGCGTTGTATATACCATACAAAATATAAGTATTAACAACACCGAAGTGATACATGCATCGCAGTTTATGTTGTATATACCATACAAAATATAGACATTAACAGCCTATTATTGTGTAAACCTCTATTTGCTAACATCTTACACCCAAAAATGGGTATAAAAAATGGTATTTATCGAGTGCTATTATTGGTTTTTGGGGTCATTTATCACGATGTGTTTATCCCAATCCCACCACTAAGTGGTTTAATAGCCTCAATCTAAGGCTGTACAACCAGCCCGAAGCGGTTTACGCTTCACATAATTTCAAAGAACTAGCATGTTTCTCAATTTCCTTTTGGAATTCTTTTGTATGAGCCATGCTTATGTTTTTAGCTGCATTATAGTCAGCAGATTCTTCGTGACCACATGAGGTACATTCAAACTCACTTTGTGATTTTCTACTTTCTTTATCAATGTATCCACAGTTGTTACATCTCTGACTAGTATATTTAGCTTTAACTTTATTTACTGTAATACCAACTTTCTTAGCTTTCTGCTCAATCATTGTTTGTAACTCATAGAATGACCAGTTTCTAAGTATAAAGTCGTTAGTATTTTTTTTAAACCCAGATAAATCCTCTAAGTTAATAATACCACATTTATGTTTTAAAGCAAAATTAATTACTTCTCTAGATAAATTATGGTTATAATTTTTAGCAAAGTTTCTTTCTTTTGTTGAAAGACTTTCTAATGCTTTTAATTTTTTACCTCTACCTTTACCACCCTTGGTTAATTTTAAGTCTCTCTGTAGTTGTCTTTTTCTTTTTTGAAATTTAAGTCTTTGGTTTAAGAAAGAGTCTCTATCACCTAATGCAATTCTATCTTTCTTATCATTTATAGCACCATATAATGGTACGTTAATACCTAAATCAATACCTAACACTCTTTTTTCATTTAACTTATACTTTTCAACTGGTACTTTGTGCACTAATAGTAAGAAAAATTTACCATCTTTAATTTGAAAAGAAGAATCACATAATTGATACTTACCTTCTATGATTGATTCTAATATTGATTTATTATTACTTCTGTCTCTTCCAAGTCTAGTAATTAGTGGTATACCGTTAAATATAAAGGTAAAGTTTTTTCTTTCTACATCAAACTTAAATTGTCTTATAGAGGTTTTAGTAAATGGTACTGGCATACCATTTTTGTATGACCTAATAGTACGATTACCCCTGGCTACATCACTTCTATCTTTAGCGTATAGAGCGTTTATAGTTGCTGATAGAGCAACTCTTATATTTGATGGTAGTTTATCTCTAAACTCTTGATTTGAAAACTTGTATGGTACGCTAACTGGTTTACAACCAAACATACCAGATAATTGTTCAGTCATTTCTTCGGATGTAATTTCATTCTTAGAATTACCAAAACCTCTTTTAATTACATCAACCATTCTGTTAGTGTCAACTAACTCATTGGCGTGTTTAAAGGTGTAATACGAAAAGTCTCTAAGTGTTTGATAAAATTGTTTTTTTAAATCTTTATCAGACTCGTTAACATAAAATTCTATCTTTCTTGTAACTATCGTTGTTTTCATTATTCAAATATATATCTTTTTTTTTAATTACACAACATAAATGTAAAAAAAAAGAGAAACTTTTTTAGTTTCCCTTTTAATTAGTAAATATTAATTAATATTATCCGTCACAAGCTTCACAGTCAATCATTGCCGCTTGAGCTATATCACCTCTTAATACACTTTCAGTTCTCATGTAGTAAAGAGTTTTAATACCTAACTTCCATGCTTCCATGTGGACTTGATTAATCCATTTTGGAGTTGCTTGAGTTGGGAATGCAACATTTAAAGAAACCGACTGGTCAATATATTGTTGTCTTAGTCCAGCTTGTTTAATTAAATCTAATTGATTTATCTCTTTAAATGTTTTAAACACATCTTTAAACTTAATAACTTCATTAAGGTCAAAATCTTCAGGTAATTCTGGAATAAACTTTAATTTACCATCAACAAATCCCCATTCATCAAGAAAATCAATATCTTGCACTGAACCCATATCTGTTAGAATTTTATTCCAAACTTCTTTATTATTTTGTTTCATCTTCTTAAGATAT
>Ga0209535_1000120_pt1 | contig 49316 bp, 62 predicted proteins | sample LinPmetageLP28_FD_184041 | JGI IMG/M metagenome (GOLD analysis project Ga0209535, IMG submission 184041) | Marine viral communities from the Pacific Ocean - LP-28 (SPAdes) (version 2) | ecosystem: Environmental > Aquatic > Marine > Oceanic | place: Pacific Ocean | collected 2009-08-22 | reverse complement strand
TTCGCTGCACCTGTCGCAGTCGGAAGCGTAAGGTCGTAGTCTGCTTGTACGGTGTGTGCCGGGCTGACCAGACCGACGCCGTGGCTACCCTGCTCGCACATCAGCCGAATCTTGCCGGGGTTCGTCGCACCCTCTACTTGCAAGAAACCAGTGCCGGGCGGATCAATGACGATGTTACCGTTTGTCGTCGTCGTAGTAATCGCACGGGCACCTACATCAAGATCAGTAATCTGAGCAAGAGTATGACCATGGTTCGACGCAGCAGCACCGAGCGTCGTACGAGCGGCAGCCGCATTCGCGTCATCTACAAGGGTAGAACCAAAGTTCGAGATCCCGTGGGCTGTAGTGATGTTGTTGTGAGTAGTAATTGAAGTGGAAATTGCAGTGTTTTCTACATTGCCAAGTCCCACATCAGACTTCGTCGTGTTTGAATTAAGAAGCGTACTGATCGAAGTGAGACCAGTACCTCCATCAGCCACAGCAAGAGTGCCGGTGATTGCAGAAGCACCAAGGTCTACTGCCAACTCAGTTGACTCAACGACCACTCCACCGTTAGCCTTAAGGTCGGCAGAGATCGTTGCCGTGTAAGCACCACTTGTAGTATTTGCTTGAGTGATATCAAGGCCGTTACCAGCCGTGATGTCTACTCCAGTCATGTCTCCTGAACCACTTCCAGTACCAGTAATATTGGTAAGTAGAGAGCCGTCAAGAGCAGGCAGTTTGGTGACACCATTAACGCCTATCAACCGAACAAGATTGCCTTCTGCCACACCGTGAGCAAGTGATGCCGCAGTTCCTGCATCACTTATCTTTGCAAGAGCAAGGTTTTGCTGGGCGTAGGAAACAACGCCAGTAGTGGAGTTATAGGAAAGGCCAGTTCCCCCCACTACACTGATCGCGGCTCTAGCGTTGGTGTCGTTGTAGGCAACCCCACTAGCGCTAGAAACCGTTACCGTCTGCTGGGCAGCAGGTAGAATCGTAGTAGTCTGGGCTCCCGTTTCCGTAATGGTAATTGTGGTACTAGACACTGGTAGTCACCTCAGCACGGACAAAGAAAGACCCCTCAAGAATGCGAGTCACTTTGTTTGTTGCAGGCTCATTAACGGCTTCAATGTCATAGACATAACGACCGCCCGGAATAGCCGCTGTTTCAGTAGCAGACAACTCAATCGTAACGACGTTACTTGCGCCATTAACAGGATGAGTGAAGTTGGCGGAGGTGCTGGTAAAAACAGCAGTGCCTCCTGCCTTGTCCTTTACCTGCATACGAAAAGTAACACCAGTATTGAAGTTATCAACAGCACCTGAACTTGTTACGGTTCGGGTGTAAACCAGAGGAGAAGTTTCTCCTTGATTGATTGTCCAGTCGTAACGTGGGGCCATCATGGCGACCTCCAAGATCCAGAGAAGAACATATCGTCGTAAGCAGGGTTATCTACAGTCTTTCTCTTGAACGACTTACCTGTCCGCATCTGCATATTAGCAAGGTTGTCGGTAGCAGTCTTGATCGCGGAGCGATACTGTTGAAGGACCATCTGGTAATGACTGCCCGAAATCTTGCGGTAGGCTCCCAACTTCATGGCGGAGCCTGCGGAAATTGCTTCGTATAGAGACTGCATCCCAATCGGAGCAATCTCATACTTCACGTTCTCTTCCAGAGAGGTGTTGAATGGGATTCTAGTAATGACTTCCCCAAGTTCAACGTCATGACTTGCAATGACTCGTTCCTCTACCATTCCGGTATCGGGAAGGATCCGCAAGATTTGACCGGCATACGAGTTTTCTCTTCGGTCCAAAGCGCCAAGCGTTGGCGTGGCGTCGATGACCAACGTGCTTCGATCGCCACGCATGGTGCCGCCCGTTGCGTAGTGCGGCATAACATCCCCACTTGGGACATAGTAAATAGTCCATGTATCCCCGGAGAGTTTTGGATCGAATCTCAGGGTGTTTCCTTCTAGAGCCCATCCGACTCCTTCGGGATGCCATTCGGTACGCGGCTTGATGTCATCACAAATCTTTCCGTCAGAGTCAACTCTACTGATTCGCCACACTTCCCCAATGCTGGGGGGCAACTGATAGTACTCGGTGCTTGCGTCGGGTTGAAACTCAAACCGCATAACAACCGGATTATCCATGTTCATGTTTACACGAGACAACACATCAACCATCGACGGGCTGATGATGTGGCGTACAAGAAAGTCGTTGTCGTACTTAGCGTCAAAGTCGGGATCGTCGAGGTAGCCTCGGATCCGCTCAATGACGGTGTACAGGAATGAGCCGGTACTGTGCATTATGCCACCCTAATTCCGCGAGGAGATGCGAGAGTTCTGAAAGCAGCGTTTGCTCTCATGCGGGGGTCAGTTAAAAGTTCTTCAAGAATTCCATCATACCCCTTCTTATCAATACCGCGAAGCAAATCAAAGATAGGACCAAAGGCTTCTTCTTCCCTTGCTTTAGGCTCACTCAGACTTAAACCAGATGTCCCTCTTTTCTTTTTAATTGCAACTCCAATTGGAGTAACCATCAAACGCTTAAACATTTCGCCTTCATTACTAGTGCCCTTGCCCCTGTACGGTATGTTTCTTTTTGCAAGAACTTCGTTTAACTGGTCCATATTTTTGCGGAGGTAATCAGTTGCTCGATCTTCAAGAAGATCAAGGCTTCCGACATCAAAACGAAGAGATTTCTTCGGGACAAGCAACTTCATGATGCCCGGATCAATTCCTTTTGCTGTTAGATACTTGGGGTCAAGGTTCCCGTGTTTAGTCCCATAGTGCGTAAATCCGTCTGCGTCTTTTCCAGCAGCCTTTTTAAGCAACGTCCCCAAATGATTTTCGGCTTTCTTTATATTAGTAAAGCCGTAAACTCCCCTGCCTTGATTAGCCCCCATGCTCAAAGCAGGATTGGCTCTTGCTCCTTGCATGACTCCCGCAGAAGGAGTGGCATGAAACAATTCCACAAGTTCATCAAGAACCCTAGAAAGACTTCTAATTGAACTTAGAGGATTAGACATTAGGTGCCGCCGGTGATGATTCGGCCCTTAGCCGAGTTCATGAGATCCTTCTTGAATTCTAACGCTTCTTCAGAAGTATTGTTAGTCCATTTCTTCTGGCGATACGAGTTGGCGGCGTTCTCGTCACCCGTACTACGGCCTACCCAATCAGCAATGCGGTGCTTTTCTTCAATGTTATCCCGCTCCATTTGACGTTTAGCCTTCGATCTGTCTCTGATCCCCTGCCTCATAACTTCTGCAATCTCTTGGGCGGGACGAAGCCTGTCCCGGAGCCAATCCTGAGTGGGGGGATACCAGTTGGGCGGAGCGTCAAAAGCCTCCAACTCCATAACGATTCCAATGCCGTCACGCTCGGGATGATAGACCCACTTACACAGAACGAAAGTCCCCGCAATCTTGTGGTGGTATACAAAGAGATCTTCGATACCGCTGAAGCGTCGAGCCCACAGGATCCATTCAGAGTCCGGAAGAATCTCATGGTTCTCACCAAGAACAAGGCCCATACCTGCGGCGTGGGCTCTTGCGTCAAATGTGATTTCTACGTTCTTCATTTCTTTTTCCTCTTTGACTTCCAAGAAACGCGAGCAGGACCCTTCTTCGCCGAAGTGCCCTTCTTCGTACAAGCAGCCTTGGTGGGGCGACAAGCGGGGTAAGGCCGCTTGCTTCCGCCCTTTGCCGACTTACGACCGCACGCCTTACCCGTCTTGCAGTCGATCCAGCCCTTGCCCTTGTTCTGGGAGAACCACTTCTTAAGACCAGTCTTCTTCTTAGCCATTAGCAGCAGCACTCCTTCCACGTCTTACCGCAACGTGGACAAATCATTTCAGATGCAGGTATCACTTCTTCTTCTTGATCTTCTTCAGAAACGCAGGCGGCTTCTTTGCAGCAGCCTTCTTCTTCATAACCTTCTTCTTGCCCATGCCGTTTCGCGTACCAGCCATAGTTACTACCTCGTACGGCGATCGTTGATGTACTCCAAGAACTCCGCCGTACAGTTCTTGTAGTAACCCGCTCGCTCCAACTTGTCGCTGGCAGCATTGACGAGTGAAAGTCGTTGAATAAAGACCATTGCGTAAGGCTCATCGAGGAGAGGTTCCCAGTTTTCCATCTCCTCAATGGGTTGCCCTGAGTCAGTTGCTTCACTGTCGGGCACAAATGCCATCAAAGCAAGATCTACATTCTTTAGATTGTCGTTCTCTTTCTCAGTCCACTTCTCAACATCTTCCCAATCCCAGTCTTCAATGACAACAATTACAAGTTCTACGTTGTCATTCCATTCAATGCACTGAGCCAAAATCTCTTCTTTAGCACCAAAAGAGATTTTTACCTTTTGATCAGTCCATGCTTTGTGGGCAAAAGGACAGGGAGGCAGACCGTTGTAATGGTCTGAAGGAGTTTCGAGGATCTTCCTACTCCAAAGGCGAATCTCTTCAACAACCTTGAGGCGCCATTGGACCGATCCTACTTCTTCTTTTTGCCGCCGGTTCCCCAATTCTTGGCTCCCTTCTTACGACACTTCACGAGGGCTCCACTGGCATAAGCAGACGGCCACTTCTTGTAACGACTCTTGACCTTATGGTAACAAGCGTCCTTCTTGCCACCTGACTTCTTCTTTGCCATGTCAGCACTTCCAACGGCGGCGAGCCTTGCGAAGCCGACTGTTCGGATCCTTGGCTGCCTTAGGGAATTTCTTCATCTGACCCGCAGATCGAGCGCAGTAAGACTTCTTGCGGGAACCACCTCCGGGCTGAGGAGCCTTAAGGTTGGACCCAGTCTTGCGGTTGATGGATGCGCGGCCCTTGGCGGTAAGCCCGCCCTTCTTGGACTTGCAGCCGCTCTTAAGCGAGCAGCCCTTCATCGCACCCTTCTTCTTTACTTTCTTAGCCATGACGGCCCCCCGAAAGTCGGGGAGGGGGGACTATGCCCCCCTCCCATGACTATTGAGATCAGGCGTCGGCGTAAACGCGATCCTCGGTAACACCATTCAACTTCATGCCTGCGGGCTGATCGGGGATCAACTGCATTCGAAGCATGCCGGGCATCTGAACAGTTTCCGTCAGAAGGCCGTTGGCGTTGTTGGTGAGAGGATACTTCACGCTACTACCGCCAGTGAGAGCCGGGACCACGAACCGGAACGGAACGTAAGAGTCGGCTTCACCCATCGACTGAAGACCAGCATAGTCAGGCGGCACAAATCGCTTCCAGTTGCCACCGGAAGTCTTGGTGCCGTAGACCGTTTCCTTCTCGATGTACTGCGAGGTGTGGCCCTTGTAGGTCCGACCCTCGAAAGTCATCGCGAAGCCTTCCACAGAACCCTGCGAGTTCATGTTGGAAAGGTTTCCAGTCCGGTCAATCTGGTACTGACCGATCTTCTGGGCTTCATAGGCAAGCCAAACACCATCAGAAGCCACAAGGCTGTCAATGGTCTGACCCAACTTGCCCTTCGCTGCGTGGAAACGCCGGAGGTACTGACGCAACTTGTGTTCCGTCAGGACGCCAACGTTATTCTTGAACATCGACTTGAACTCGGGATGCTCGTTGACATCAATGGTTGCAGTACTAATTGCTTCGCCACCCAGAAGGTTGGAGTCTGCCGCGGCAGTACTAGCACCCTTGAGCCACGAGTTGATACCCGCAATGCCCGTGAACTTGTTGGCGTTCTGCTGAGCGGCACCAGTTTCTACGCTGTTCGCGTAGACAATGATGTCGCCTGCCTGCGGAAGAACGGTGTAGCCAGCAGGCGAAACAAGAACCAGTTCGCCCTTCAGATCATCAACGGCAGCCACATAAACAGACTTACGAGCGGCGTTGTCGCCTCCGTTGCGGCGAATACCAGCATCATTGGCAGCAGCAATACCCTCACCCGATGCCGGGTAAATGTCCAGTCGCTGACCCGTAAAGAAGCGGTCGTACTCGTGACCAGCAAGGACAATACGGCTCGAACGAGTCGCGCCCGCATTAGCACCGCTACCTGCAACACCCTTGGTATCGGTGTGGTTGGTAACGCTGCCGATCTTACCGAGCCGGTACGACTGATTCTGGCTGATGTACCAGTAGTTGCACAGCGTGTGGCTCAGGTTCTGGGCAAAGCCCTGAAGAATCGGAGCAACCACATCGCCCACGACCGCAGGGGTCGCGTCCATCTGAAGTTCACCAAGGGTGAGCGACAGGTTGGTGTACATGGCACGCATCGGAACCGTAAGACGGAACGTCTTGGGCTTCGCGCCATCCAGCGGATCGGGGAAAGTCGTAGCGTTGCTGTTACGACGCATACGAGTACCGAGATCGGTAGTGTCGGGATCGCCGTAAAGAACGAAGTCGTCAACGTCAGTGACGCCAGCGTTCTCAATCACACCAGTCATGCCGGTGCGATACAACTTGTTGACCTGAAAGTCCTTCGAGAACTCGTTGGCACTACCAACGCCCTGCGAAGTGACAACGGTATCTCGCCAAATTGGGTCGAGAGTCGGGAGGATCGTGTCGATCTGCTTCGACAGGATCTCTTCGATCCGCGTACCCTCCTTCTCAAAAATACTACCTGTGGTAGCCATGATAAATTACCTCACGCTTTAGAGTCGCCACCGGGATCGGAGAGCGACCGAAGAATCTGATCCGAAGTCCAGTCACGCAACTGGGCTTCAACATCACCGAAAGTCTTGCCCTTGGTGTCTGGCACCTTGAGGGGCTCCTTGCGGTGAAGAGTCTCGGTCTGCCCCGCCGTTTCCGGCACACGCCCAATCTTGGAGGTGTCGCCGATTACCGTGAGCATATCCTTTGCGACCGAATTGGCCGCCTTCTTAACTTCTTCGCCTACCCACGAATCTTCAAAGGTGCCTGCTTGATTACGGCGATTCCGAAGGTTCTCAAGTGCCTGAGCCTTGACTCGTTCAGAAACGCTCTCGCGAGCAGCCTTTGCTTCTTCGTCACTTCGATTAGCACCAAGCCAATCCATAAGAACTTTACCATCGTTATCCGTACTAATAGCACTAGAAAGAGAATTTTCTAGATTTTGCTGGAGCATTTGAGCCCGCATCTTTAGAACCTGATCGTTCAACTGATCCGTTCGGGGATCTTCAACAGGCTGAGGGGCTGGCATCTGCTCGTTCTGTTCGGGCATTTCGTTTCCTTGGTCGTAAACCTGAACCCAATCTTCCACCTGTTCAGGATCGTAATTCATATCCAAAAGAATCTGACGGGCGTTGTGCTTTTTAACTTCTGAATCCGTGTTGGGATTCATAAGTCGAGAAGTTGCTTCCTTGAAGCCTTCGAGGTGATTCGTGTACTGACGAAGTTCCTCGTAGTTCTTGGCAGTTTCCGCCAATTCTTCTGGGGTGTATTCCTTACCCCCCACATTAATCGTGCTACTAGCAGGCGTCTCCGTAATCTCAGGAGTAGATGCTTCGCTAGTTTCTTCTACGGTCGTTGTCTCTTCAGCCAATGTTCGCTCCTTGAATCATGCCGGGTCCGGGCTGAGGTCCGGGGCCAGCGGGGGGAGGTGCTTGCTCTGCAAAGAGTGCTGCCGAATCAGGATTCGGAACCATTGCAGGAAGCGAAGCACCCATGAATTGAATCAGTGCCTCACGATACTTCTTAAACTCGTCAATTACAACAGGGTCAGCCTTCATCATGAGAGTTCCAGACATAAACGAGGACAGTACTCTCATTTGAATTTCAGGCTTGGATGTATGAGGCGTAATGATTACCTGCCCCGGCTCCGATCCATTGCCATAAAGATTCAAGATGTTCTGGACCACCTGCTCGTAAGCGGCTTGATCTTCATCAATCCACATCGCAAAGTCCAAGCCCTCCTTTAGTGCAAACAACTTCAAGGAATCAGGGTCCATGAGACCCGCTTGGAACATCTGCATTGCTTCTTGCTTACGAGCAACCTCTGAACGGGGATTGATCTGACGTACTGAAAACGTCAGGTGTCCTACGTTGGGGATTGGATTGTTCTTGAAAGAGATCTCGCTAGTATCAAAATCAATTACTGCACCAGCAAGGTTCAAGTCCAAAGACTTGACAGGGATTGGAGCAGGATTGACCATCAACTCCCTACTAGCATTCGAGAGCATACTTCGATACATCTTGCCCCATGCCTGCACAACACCCATAGTCGGGTTCGTCATGGCCCGGTTGATCTGTTCGTCGAGGAACTGAAGACCAGTTGCAGAGTCGACTCTCCCCTTCTCTGCAATAAGATCTTGTACCGGATTGATGCTTTGCATCAACTGCTTTGCAAATGCAGCAGTCTTACCCGGAACATCACCTGCATTGTGGGGTTGAATGGTGAAGGGACTGAACTTCTCGTTAAGAGGGTCAGGCTGATACGAAATCATTCGCAAGCCATCCCCGACTTCCCGAAGAATAGATCGTTCGTTAAAGGACCCCTGCGGCATCACAACAACACCGTACCTATCTAGGTTCTTAATGTTGTTGAACAGAGCCTTCAGCATCTTCTCCATCTCTCGGTTAATGCTGAAGAGAAGATCGAAGAGTCCGGCACCATGGAACGAGCCATTCTCCATGAACCTAGCGAACCCAATAGGGCAGTATGTCTGAGACGAAGTAAGGTCCTGATCATCAATAAGGTAGTCGCCAGAACAGATTACATATCGAGAGCAAGTACCCCTGTCACCGTCAATCCAAAGTTCTCGAACTCTGACAACAGTCATTGAGTCAGCACTAGTTGTCTTGTAGCCCTTTGTGTTGAAACTGTTGCCCGTAAAGCCGTGGTCCTCAGACACTTCGGGGTCTTCAAGAGGATCTCCAATCTCCATCTCGTAGTACTCGCACTCCTCCAAATTTCTCTTGATCTTGTCACCAAACTTTTCGACCAGAGTCTCAAGAGGCACCATACGCTGCCGGATCATCCCACACTGCTTGGTGTAGTCTTGACCGAGCGATGGGAATGGAAGGATTTCCTTTGGATGGATTACTTCCAAGTCCGAAGTTAGACCGATCGTATCGTGGTTTGTGATGTGGCCTTGAATGCCACAAGAGCCCAAAGAAGTAAACAGGTGGGCAAACTTGGTAGAGACTTCTGCGACCTGTTCGTCAGAGACGAGAGAGTCAGCAAGCATCTGGGCTGTCGCTCTCTGCCGGATCATCGGAAGGCTTGTACCAGTCCGAAGGATCTTGGGGCGAAGGTCCATGGAAGAGAGGCGAGAAGATGCCCGGTCAATCGCCGAGAGCATCTCCTGACTCTGAAACTCCATATTCCCCTCTTCATCAAGATAGTGGGGGGACAGATTTCCAGACACCGGATCAAAGACATCAAACCTACGCATACCGTTCAGGTAGTAATAGGTCAGCAGCCAAGTAATCCGTCGATAAGAAAGCCTTGCGATTTCCTTTTCGGCGTGGTCACGAATGACCTGACAAATCTCAATCTTCTTCTTGGGCAGTTTGAATCGGTGCTGAGACATGTCGTTCCTTTGCGGCTACGCCCCCCGGCTTCCAATGGGACGGGATATCCATCGGGTTAAAATTAACGCCATCCAGATTAATTTCTCCCCCCACACGGGCGGGATTCTGGACAGGTACATCGGCATTCTTATCGTGACTGTAATAGGCACGGGCCATTGCTTCATAAAGAAAGTACGGAATTGTTACTTGTTGGAATGCAGGGTCAGACCCTACTGGGTCCAGTCTCTGATCCTTCGGAGGCTCTGGTAAGAAGTTCATTTACAAATCCCGGACTAATAGAGTTTAGTTTATATGCAAGTGGGGTTCCTGAATCATCAGTTAGTTCCCCGTCAAGCATCTTTTCTTCCGTCGTTCTCTCGTCTTCAATGTCCTCCGGATTCCGCATGATACGGCCCTTAAGGATGTTGCCTGACATAGAGAGGGTATCAAGGTGATCGTCTTTAGCGAGTCCGCCGTCTGCGACCTCGGGGTTGAACTGCTCGATCTGGTCGAAGAGGTTGGTCCAATGACGGTCCATGCGACGTTCGAGCGGAAACTTGATGAGGCCGTTTTCAAACCGGAACTGTAGAGCCCCGATCCGAGCAGACTTTGAGATCATCCCAACCTTGAGCGGCACGATCTTGGGCATATGAGCGACCCCAAACATGTCTTGAGCCCTCTGCTTCACCAGACTGTCGAGGTTCTGATAGAGAGCGATGCTCTGACGCACCACTTCTGGGTGGATAGAAGGCACCTTCCACTTATCTGCAATCTGGAAGATGTTCTTGATGAGGGTGTTTTCATCGCACTGAGCCCCCCATATATCAATGACGAACAATTCGTTTTCGGGAGTAGCCGCCATCACCGTGCAGACCTTGAAGTCTGAGTCCCCAGTAGCCGTCCAAGAAGTATCTACCGTCATGAAGACCCATGATTCCTTCAAGAAATCACAGATCGGCATCCTCTTGGTATCCCCTTCTTGATCCTTCCAGTTAATGAGAGTTGCGGATTCACGGGGGTTAAGACCGTAATTAGCGTCAACACTCGTCAGCCACCAACGATGGCTGTCGTCCAGTTCGGGGAAGAACTGATCTTCGCTACTACCGGGATCTGCCATGTACTCAGACGCAAAGTTAGCAGATCCAATCTGTTCCTTAATCTCTTCAAGACTGATTCTCTCCTTAAGACGGGGATCATTCTCCTTCTGCTTTCTGTCCACCGGCCACATCTCAGGCCAACAAGAGACCATCTCATCTTGCTTGTCTTTATAAGCAGCCTTGATGATCATTCGAGACCAATGGTCAAACCGAGGATCGCGAGCCTTTAGACCCTTGGCAGTTTCCTGAGTCTCCATCGCGTACCACGCATAATGGCGACGACTCACGAAGGTGGCAAGCCAGCGAAGGCTGGTGCCGGGCCTCGTGATCATGGGCATGACCACCTTGAAGAGAAGGGTGTCCATGTACGAACGCAGCACGGACATTGAAGTAGATGCCCGTGGATCGTACTCAGGGTCATCCAAAACGTAACATCGAGGTCGACCACCACGCTGCCTGCTCTCAGACGAAATCGCCCGGAACCAAGAACCATTCTTCAGATACATCAACTCAATGCCGAAGGATGCTTCACCGCGACGAGGCACAATCCGGTTGTCGTCGAACTCCGGACTCCAATCATCAAAGATCCGCGAGTTCTGTTGGAACTGCGTCTTGATGATCTGGCCGGTCTGCTTGGCGTTGTCGTTGGTGGAAGTCGCGTAGATGAAGGAGTAGCCGGGCCGCGTCAACATCTGAAGCAGAATTGACTTGCGGATGCAGTTGCTCTTGGCAAAGCCTCGCGGTGCGATTGCGATAGAGGCTCGGTTCTGAGCCCACTCCTTATAGATCCCCAAGTGACCGTCCGGAAGGGGGACTGGATCCTCGTCGTAGAACATCGGGTTGAAGTCGTCGGCTTCATCTGGACACAAATACCAGTGGTCAAAGAACAGCATGGCCCCAATGAAACGATCCGCCTTATCTTGCGGAGTCGTTACGGGGACAAGCCATTGCCGACAGGCGTTGATCCGGGCTTGGCGTTGACCGTCTTCCGTGCATTCCATGTAATCAGGAGGCAACGGGAACAGTTCATTGCCTTCAGCCCTTGTCTCTATCCTTTTGATCCGCATGGAATGTTCCGTTGGACATCATCAGGGTGACAGAGACTCTTGCCATGGTCGCAACAAAGGAAATTTCGCTGTGGGCCACCATGGAGTAGGGGTAGATATTGTCGAACACCTGAAAGAAGTAAGGCGTCGGCTCGTCCTTCTGGATGTAAGAGTCGTAGATGAGAGCCCCAAAACGCTCTTTACTGCCGACCACTTCATCAATGTCTTTAATCGCCAAGTCGAACAACACCTGACCCGCCGATCTCGCCAGTCCCATCGGACCCATCTGCTTCATCTGAATCAGAATCAGTTTTTGCCGGGGCGAGATACTGGGCCGCGAAGTCTGGGTTTTCGGGGAGTTGGCTCCTGTGGGTCGTGGCTTTGAGACTTGAGAGGAGTTTTTGATTGCGGGTGATGCGGACACTCTTGTTTCCTTCCTTGTCGGTTGCGGTGTACTCCTGAGTCGTAATGAGTCCGTTGGCCTTGGCGACTTCATTGAGTACTCTCCGTAACTGGTTGTGGGCTCTGAGAGCGATCTTAGCGTCTGGGTCTCGAAGATGTTGGACGAGGGTCGCAATCTCTTCTTCAATCGTGAAGGAATTCATATCCAACGCTCTTGATGCAGCGTCTGCATCGAAGAACGAAAGGATCTTTCCCGACCCCTCCTGATGTTCCCATTCGCTCAAAGTAGTTTCCTTATCAACTTAAATGTATCCTTAAGTACGGGGTAAGGAAAAGGCGATACTTGTGCTGCGAACTTGCTTATTCCCGCTTCTGGGAAACTACTGATCTTACGCAACTCTCTTATTTCGGGTCTCATAGAAGGTGGTCTTGTCGAAGTATCCCTAGCAATCCTGTCAAACATAGCATCAGTGGAATCAACTTCATTCTTAAGAATATCGAGGGTGGCCTCTAGATTTTCCACTCTACGCAATTGAGCAGAAGTTACTTCACTAGGATCCATGGCCTTGATTAAAGCCCTTCTCCTCTTGATGTCTTCTGCAATGATCCCTGCTGGTCCTCTTTGAGCCACAAGACGTTCAGCAGCCTCTTCGATTGCTGCTTCTGACTTTGCTACAAGAGGGGCTTGCTGACGAGGATGCAACTGGTCAATTTCACTGGGAGTACGACCGAGTCCATCGTTTATAACCGTCTCTCTTGCGGTCTTTAGAGCGTAGGCTCTTGCTTCAGAAGGCTGCATCCCTTGATAGTCCCCTGCCATCAAAAGATTGCCCCGTTGTCTTTTGATAAGACGGGCTTCTGCGTTTTCAAGACGAGTTTTGGTAATCTTTTCCTTTGGCCTCGTAGTTTGAACATCGCCACTAGCAACTTGAGATCTAGTGGACTGCCTTAAAATAGTCTTTGGCCGCTTGGTTCCCTTAATCTCGTCAGAAGTTCGACGATCCATAACCGCCACAAAAGAACCCGCAGCACCCGGCATCTCAAAAAACCTGACGTTAACGCCTACTGGAAGTTTAATTTTATTCTGCAAAATCTTGTTTTTGAGGACAATGTCTTTTGGAGAGTCCTTGGGGATCTCGACCGCATTGTTTTCCTTGAGGTAGAGTTCCATCCCCTTGGAGTCAGTGAAAGACGCACCAACTGTATTGCCGATCTTCTTGTGGCTGTATTGAAGATCCCTGCTGTTACCGCTAAGAGATGCTCTTTCCTTATCAGAAAGTTTCGACAACTGAAAACCGACAGTGTCAAAGTTCTGAGATCCGATTTCAGAGAAGCCGGGGACAATGACTCTTACGCCTGTAATCGTTCGATAAAGTTCGTAGTTGCCATGTCTGGGAAGATGAGGCTTAAGAGCCTTTCTCTGTTTAGGAGTAAGATCCTTGACCGTAATCATCTTCTTTATTCCCCCCACAGCCCGCCTTTTTTCGGCGATGGCTTGCTCGGGGTTGACGTTTGAAAGCGATTGACCTTCCTTCGGAGGAGTGCGAGCAATTTCTTGTTGGCTTGCCCCTCTTAGAGTTCGAGGTCTTTCTATTCCTTCTTTGAAGTCGTCGGTAAATCTCTCTTGGTTATGGACGCGAGGATTTCCCTCATAACCATCAAACTCTATGTCGTAGACTTCGGCTCTCTTGGTGTTATACGCAGTTTCGCTAATCGTCGTTGTTTGCGAACCCGCAAGGTTTCCTTCCGGCGGGGTTGTTTTATAAATACGAGTACTCGTCCCGGCCATCCCAATTCTTGTCGGATCATTAACAAGGTTTTTGTTTGTAGATCCGGGAATGCCACCCTGCTCTTTAGTGATTTTCTGGTCGTAGAGAGAAGCCTTCTCTGACTTATCTATCCGAGCCTTGTTGGGGTCTTCGCCTGCCTTTGAAAAAACGTCCTGCTCCCTAGACATCTCCGTCATTTCGTCAATTTCGCCACGCCTTATTTTCTTCTCAACCCCCGCCTTTGTCCTCATATTGTCCAACCTCTCCGTAAGGATCTCCCTCTTTCTTTTTTGTATTTCTTTCAGGGTGAACACAGGACGCTGTTCAGAAACGTTTTGCTTAAGCAGTGAAGATTCGAATCGAGATCCGAATTTACCACCCGTCTCAACGGTGCGGCGGCGACGTGTAGGCGTTGAACGCTTATCGCCCTTCTGCCTCTTTCCAGCAGAGCCTTCACCAAACTCTCTTACAAGCGACATGTAAGCGTCTTCTTCTAGCCTTGCGTTAAGGCCCTTCAACTCCGCTTTAAGAAACTTCTTTCCGTCAGGCGTCTTGACGAATTCCAGCATCTCGTCACGAACACGACGAGACCCGCCTTCCGTCTGCCTTTCTCCTTCTTGGATAAGAAGAAGAGCCTCTCTAGTAGTAAGCCCAAGAGTTTGAAGAATAGTTGGCATATCAATACGGCCTCAGAGGGACTGCGTGACTTCCTTGGTACATCAATCTGTTGCCCGATCCCGGTACAGGCATCGGAACTCTTCGAGGATTGATGTGCAGAAGGGGATTGAATCTATCAAAGCCACTAAATGGAATTACGTTTCCTGCCCCTACGTTGCGAAGATCCGACTGGTACTGATCAAAAGTACCCAGCGGCTTGTTCATCATTCCCGTTTCTTCAAGAGTTCTACCTTGGGGCATATTCCTCATTTGAGTTTGCCCCGGATGATGTTCTTGTCTAGTCATGAAATCGGGATAAGTCTGACCCTGCCCCATACCCCCCATTGCGAATGGGTATAGAGGATTGTCGTGGTGCATGGTCCGATCAGCACCCGGTGTCATTTGGGGTACAGGTGGGGTTCCATCATCGAAGTCTGCGTAATTGGGGTAGAAAGGCTTTGCTTGAAACCCCGGAGTTACTCCCGGAAGAAGAGGAGGCGATTGCTCAAGACCTAGTTGTTCTTGAGCGGCTTCCATCGCCCCTCTAAATGCGTTTGCACTCGCTTGTTCTCTTTGGTGTTGTTCTATTGATTTGGGTGGAACGTAAAAAGGGTCAGACCCTACGTTGTAAGGACTTCCCGAACGCATCTGTTCCGGGTAAAAAGTAAATTCTCCGTTTTCGTCCCGCCCATAATAAGGGTCATGGCTATTGATACCGGGTCCGGTTAGTGGTGGTGCTGGTCCAAGGCCAGAGTTTTCAAAGCCGGGAGGGTTGTAACTGTTGTTTCTATGCTCATCAGCAGCAATTACACCAGCATGACCCATTAGGCCCCCCAGAATAGAATTGCCTTGAGTTTGAGGCTGACTAGCAACGTGGGCTAGGATTGCGTCCTGCTCAGCACGCATTGCATCCGGACCCATGACCTGAGTTGTAGTCTGGCCTTGAGGTCCATACGTTTGGTTTGCGGGAAGGTTTACAGGAACAGAAGCACGGCGACCCTCTTGCCCCATCAATGCGAGTGCATCAAGAGGCCCCTTGTCGGGTAGAGGGTTTTCTTCTCTAAAGCGTTGTACTTCACGGGAACGCTTCATTCTATCTACGTCTTTAGCAATTCCTTCGACGGCCTTAAGTTCTCGGTCGGCAAGTTTATTTGCTGCTGCAAATTTGGCTTTATTTTTTCTTTCCCTTGTTTTCGCCTTATTCGATGCTATGAATTCACTGCGCCGGTCCGCGCGCCCCTTCTTACGGGCTGCTGCACGTTCTTGCAGTTCAGTCTTTTTTGCTCCGCTGCTTTGCCCCCCACTCGACTTTCGGGTTCCAGCCCGGACTTGAGTTGGGTTGTTGACTTGGGCGTTAGCAACTGCGGTAGCGGTGTAGGGGTTGTCAACCCGCTGTCGTCGAGAAGAGGACCCTCTCGCCGCAAGCATCTGAAGGAGTTGCATAACTTCCTGCATCCCTCCGTTTTGATTATTCTGAACTGCACTTACTGACTGCTGAGCCATTTTAAACCCCTTTGACGGAATCCATTAGATGAGTAATGCCACTCAAACCGCCGTACTAGCGTCTCAAGAACCAATGCAGGTTGCACGATACCTTCTAAACACTCGGTTCTCTACCCCCAATAGTAGAAACGGTTTATGGTTTTGGCGTGGTAATTTTTACGAGTGGTACGGAGAAAGATGGCAGCAGCGAGATCGAGAGTGGGTGGAGAGTGCTATTTGGATGTCTCTAGAGAACACGACGTTTTCTCAACCAACCAACACTGGGACCCGGCAGGTTCGGTACGCACCCAACATCCCGAAAGTGCAGGGCGTCATGAGAGCGTTGCAGGCAGTACAGACCTTGCCTCATGAAAAGGCTCCCGTATGGCTCACTGCTCCCCAAACGAAAACTACCAGAACTTTGGTTTCTTTTGCAGACACCATCTTGGATGCAAAGACCGGCGATCGGTTTAGTCGGGACGAAACCTTCTTTGATCCCAGTGTTCTGCCCTGCAACTTTGAGCCGGGTGCCAAATGCCCTACATGGCACAAGTGTTTGGAGGAGTGGAGCGGGGGCGATGCAGAATGGTCAAGGTTGTTGCAACGGATGTTTGGGTATTGCTTGATTCCTCACCGCGATTATGCCAAATGGTTCCTGATGTATGGAAAGATTCGTGGAGGTAAGGGTACGATCATGACGATCCTTAAAGCCCTGCTTGGAGAGGGCTATATGGGCACCTGCCTTGAGGATATCGCTGGTCAGTTCGGGCTCTGGGGCATCGAACAAGCACGGGTGATGGCAATCAATGAAGTCTCTGAGATATCAAATCGTGAAGGCGAAGCCGCTTGCCGGGTCCTCAAGTCGATCGTGGGTAAAGACCCCATCTCCATCAACCGAAAATTCGAGCAGCCTCTCCGGAACGTGGTCGTGGACGCCGTCCCGATCATGCAGTCAAACGAGATTCCGCGTCTCCCCAACAAGGGGCTCGGGTTGTCTGGGAAAATGGTCCTTCTCCCCTTCACGGTGAGTTTTGCGGGCCGCGAAAACTACCGATTGGCCGAACAGTTGTTGGACGAATTGCCCGGTATCGCTTACTGGGCATGGCAGGGTGCTAGGGCTGTAGAAGAAGAGTCTGACCCGAAGCAGAAATTTCCCATGCCCGAGAGATCTCTGTCTCTTATTGACGAATACCATACCGTCAACAACCCGATTGACGAGTTCTTGGGTGCTTGCTTTGAGGCGAAGGAAGGGTCGTTTGTTGCTTCCGAAGCACTTTATAGTAGATGGGAAGATTGGAGCCGTGGCTTGCGGGTCCCCCCACTTAGCAAGAACCAGTTGATCTACCGGGTAGTCGAGGGATCGACTTGGGACATTGCCAGAGCCCGCATAGGCACCAAGAGGACCAGAGGGCTCCGTGGGCTGGCTCTGCGACCGCAGGCCGACCACTGACGACCATAGCATGCGGTCTACTCTGAGGGGGCTTCCTGATGGCGGGAGGCCCCCTCTGACCATAGTGACCACACCTTTTCAAAAAGAAGGGTGTAGGTATATGTAGTTATAAGGTATGCCCACGCTGCGGTCAGTGCGGTCAATGCGGTCAAAACGCCCGTAACGATGCCGTAAACGGCGACCACACCCGACCAGACTACGCGGGCAAAGGATTTTGATACGGGAGGGGCCTTTCTACTATATGTAGGTTTGCCATCGAGGGGCCATAGGGGGGTCACCAGACACATCACTGGGACCACCACACAAACCACACCATAAACCTAAAACTTTTCCGTTGGGGGACTCACTTTGTGAAGTCCCCAACGTGGGGAATACGATTCTAATTCCTTATAGGAGTAGTTATGCCAGGGAAACCCCCTACCGTGAAGAACGCAGGAACGGCCATCGAAAAGACGGTGACCGTCTCCATCAAGATCCTCGACTATCGTGAGGATCCGAAGATTCTTCAGTTCGACAACGGCTATGAGCCGGTCTGCTTGACCGAAATCCACCTCGCTGGATTGGTCAACGAGATCATGAACGTCATCAGCAAGACGACTGGTTCCGGTACCTCTACCTACTGGAACAAGAAGTCCGGTGTGATGAACATCAACCGTTCGGACGCCGAAGTCGACGACGCGACCAAGGACGCGATCGCCAACACCTTCAGTTGACTATGGACCTGAGCATGTCCTTAAAATGCTCTTTCTTTTTTTTGGACGCTCATAAATTCGCTCCTAACAGCACGACATAATACATATCCGACATAAAGCATGTCTTACATATTGTTATCTGTATGTATTGAGAGACATTGGCTTAAACCGGACAGACAGTGGCGCGGGCGGGTCCCTCCCATGGTGCCCTCCCGCCCGCTGACAACGGTTGTCGACGGGTATTGATTCTTTTTCTTTTGGAGTTGTGTTATGCACACTCGAACTTGTTCGAAGTGTTCTGGTTCTGGTACTGGCTCTGGTCATCCTGATCATGGTCGTCCTTGTCTTCATTGTGTTGAAGGAATAACAGCAGGACCGGGGTACAAATTGGTGTGGTTCATTTACAAGGATTATGGATATCCCATCAGTAACCATGAGTTTCATGATGTTGCTTGTGGTGACCTTGAAGCCATGGGATTCGAGGACCACACATGGAACGAGTGGGGGGAAGCACACGTTGCCCCCGCAATCATCGACGAGAAGACCAACAAGATCGTTGACGAGGGAGTCGAAGAAGGTGATGGCTGGTACAAGTGGAATGAACAAGGACCAGTCGATCGCAATGGATGGATCGACTACCTCATTGCAGAAGTGGAATCGTTTCGAAGTAAAGGAGCAGGCATGAACATCAAGATAATGGAAGCAGGACTCTTGGCTATGGCTAAGAAGTACATCGAACTAATGATCGAAGAATCTGAAGATGATGGTCAAAGACTCCAGAGAGAGATGGGTCTCACTTATAGATGGGAATATGAAGACATGTATTTGAAAGAATATCTCGTTGGTATCTCCGTTGGTGTTTGGTACGGGGTGCCGGGAGATCAGACATGGGGTGAATGGGAACACTTCAGCGTTAACTGTTCCACTGACTTCGAACGTTCGGAGAGGTACACCAAATGAACACAGACATTGGGAAACAACCCACATATCAAGAAGAAGAGCCTGAGTACTCCAAGACTGTAAGAGTCTTCGAGATGCTCAAGGACGGCACCAAAGGACAGCAGTTGCTTGTCCGTAGGTACAGGTTTGGTAGCGGAGATGGAGCATACTCCCTCGCAAAAGACTTCGAAGGCAGTGGTTTCATTGCAGAAGTGGAGGAACACTGATGAGACGAACAGACGATGCAAACATCACCATCCCTAGATTCCTTTGGGAATCAAAGAAAGAAACAATTGCTTCACTCAAGCAGGATGTAGAGGTATTGAGTGTTTCTTTGAAGGTGGAACAAGCACGACTTAGGGAACTCAGAGAAAGGACAGCATTGGATAGCAAGATAAAGACGACTGGGGTCAAACGATTTGGAATGGTGAAATGGCAACTCATCATCACCTCTTACTGGACATCATCGGAACCAGATGGTTCAACATTCAGTGAGAGTGACAGCAGGTACAAGTACTACGTTGTACCGGATGAATACACCGAACAAGATGTCATCAACTACCACCTCAGTGGCGAACCCGATGGCAAGACACCAATTAGCGTGGACCTCGCTAACGATAGTGACTGTTCATTCGAAGCCCAAGTGTACCCTTGGGATAAGAAAGAGATCTGATTGCCACTCCGTCGATGCCGTCCGCTGGGCGGCATCTCCTCCGCTTGGAAATCTAACTAAAGAAGGGATAGGTAATGTCTGGACTCAGAAAACTCCTGATCATCAGAGGTCTGCCGGGTAGCGGTAAGTCAACTCTTGCCCGATTGATTGCTCATAGCAGAGCCATCTGGTACGAAGCAGATCAGTACTTTCAGAAGGGATGGAAAGGTGGGCCTTATAATTTCGATGCTTCCAAATTGAAGGAAGCACATGACTGGTGCCATCGTGGTATTGAACGAAATATGGAGGAAGGAAAAGAAAAACTTCTCATTGTCTCCAATACTTTCACGACAACTGAAGAGGTTGATAGGTATGTCGCTCTTGCACTCAACCATGGGTTTGATTGGGAAGTCATCAAGGTTGTAGGTGATCATGGCAGCATCCATGATGTGCCAGAACACACCATCAACAGGATGAGAGATCGCTGGGAAGACTATCCAAACGAGGTGACATACGAAACGTGTGGCATCAACAGTAAAGTGCAGTACTTGCTATGACAATCCCCCGGCGGCGGGGTGCAGTGGCCCCCGCCGGGGTCAGGTTTGTTGTTTGGATCAGGCATGTTGTCTGATCTTTTTATTAGGTCCATTACTTTGAAAGGTAATCAATGGACATCTTGGATTTGTGTGATGATCTCATCACCCCCGTGACTGACAAGTTCGTGCTTTCTGCTATCAAGTGCAGTAGCAAGAACAAGAACTCTGTCATCTTTGTGTTCGATCATCCGGATGATTACGACATGTCGAGTAAGTCGTATGAGTCAGTCATCTGGACGTACACCAAGGGTGCGGCTCTTCCTCCGTGTCAGTTTGCGAAGCGAGATGAAGAGAATGAATTCACTGGAGAGACAGCCAATAAGACTGTCAATCTTGGTGGTGTTCAGTTCGCTAGTCTTGTTGCAGCACTCGTCATGGGTGGTGAAGATGGCGATGATGAGAAGGTTCCCGGAGTCATCAGGTCTTTGATGATGATGGATGCCTCAGACATCGTCAATGAGATGCAAACATTCACAGGCATGGCCGTCATGACTCCGTTCTCTGGTCGTGTCAAGGGTCGAGACAACGTGGTCCGTACCCAGTTCAGGTTCCCGGAATGGGAATACAGTCAGGATCCTCGTGACAACACCAATTGTCTTGACCTTCAGCGTGAGGCATTTGGTGCGGTGTGTTGGGATGAGCAGGCAGCACAGCATCGTGAGTCTGGTCGTTATCGCAACACTCGTCAGGACAATGCAGTTACACCCGAGGGTGCAGAAGACGGGGATGAAATCCTCGAATGACTCTCATACGACTCTCTGACATCAGAGAGGGTGACGTACACCCAGACGCAGGGATGTCCAACATTCCATGGGAGTACGAGTATGGATTCCAACGGGAGGCAGATCTCTTGGATGACCAATGCACTGTGCTTCAGGATCTCTTTGGCTTTGATCCTGAGTCGAGTGATGAGGAACTCCTTGATGGTCTGTCTCCCGATGCTTCCGGCACCTTCAACACTGATGTGTATGTACGCCGCAAGGATGGCAGTGTGCGAGTCGTTTGCTACAACCGTCTTCAACTAATTAAGTTAGCCAACAAGATTCTTCTTGGTGCCGCAGTAGAGATTGCGTTTGCTGTTCAACGCGAAACCCTACTCCCCGGTCCCAATCTTCTTGTTGACTACCAGATGTGCCCTGATGCGGGCGTCACTAAAGCAATCATCGTCGGTGATCTTGCTTTCCCACTATCACAGATGCTGTCCCTTCGTGGGTACGAAGGGATCGGCAAGTTACAGTGGGTAGATCCACCGGATGAGTGTTGAATTCAAAGTAATATGGTTGGGGAGTAAGGTGGTAAGTGTGTCCACCTCTTCCCCCCACCTACCTAAGTGGGAGGCTGAACTACCCTTGGTATCCAAGGAAGTAAGCCAGTCTTCTCAATACGAAATGCCTGACGATCAAGCCAAGTTGCATTACAACTTGCTGAAGATCAGCGGGCAATGAATCCTTGGGTGACATCGGCTGCGGTCGGTGTCACCCTTTTTTTATGACGCCTAATTTGTAAGGAATCAATGTGTCATATCTTTATCTTTTAAATGGTAATAGTTATATGCCGACATTTGATTGCATTGGTAAGTTTAGAGGGGGCTACCGCCCCGCGAGCGGGGCGGCGGTCGCCCCCGTCACAACTATTAAAGGAGGATTGGTATGGAATACACTTAATGATTCAGCCCGAAACAGAGATGAACTTCAAGACGTTCATCGAAGCGGCAAAGAACGATGACCTCTCCCTTGTTTCGTGTAAGGATGCAAAAGGTAGATCATTTGATGTGATTGCTGTCTTGTGTGTAGACGCAAACGACTTTAGCCACGACGTTTATATGCCTTTCGCAGTGATGGCAGGATCAAACATGTATCCTCTCATGCGAAAGATAAAGCCTCCCGAAAATCTCAAAGGAGAATGGTGTTGGGATGAAGAATAACGTACAACTACCACAGTTTTTCTCCGCACCCTCATGCACGTTGTGTGATCTGCATCAGGGAGCCAAGAATCCGGGGGTTCCGACAAGGTTCTTTGAACAGTCGGAACCCTCGTCACATCTCCCCCCACTCATAGTAGTGGGGATGAACCCCGGTGTTCGTGAGGACAACACCAACACATGCTTTGTTGGCCCAAGCGGCAGCCTACTCACCAACGTGTACCTCAATCACGAAGAAATACTGCGGGCTCCAGTGTACTTGACCAACGCAGCACGATGCTCAACGCTTGGCACCAACGAATCGCCTAAGAACAAGCACTACAAAGCGTGCTTCCCCTACCTTCTCAGCGATATCGAGTTGATCCTTGAGCATCACGCCTCCAAGAAAGCACTAGTGCTGTGCCTCGGTAGCCATTCCTACGGCGTAGTCAGCCAGTACTTCACTGGCAAACGACAATCCCTACGGCATGGCTTCAACAACCAAAGCCAGCCCTCGTCCCTGCTACTGCCCAACGAACTAAACATATACGCTACCTTCCATCCGGCAGCAGTACTGCGGGAGAAGAAGTATCTCTACCCCGTATCAGATCACATGGAGTTGGTGGCTCGTGCTGTCAACGGCGATCTGCCCACACCATCACTACCCGACATATGGGAGGCAACATGGCCGACGAAGTTCTGAGTCACCCGGAATCCAAGCGTGTCTTCTTCGATGAAGTAAACAAGATGGTCGAAGACGACATGAAGAAACTTGACCTCAAGATGTTCGATGTCTTTTACATTTGGACCATGGGTCGTAATCGTTTCATGAAGGAACAATCCTTAAAGGAAGGCAAACCCAATGGCACAGATAGTTGACCGCAACTTTGAATACGAGTTTGATTTCGCAACAATCACAGGCACCGTAACTCTGGACATCAGTGGTACTTGCAGCAAAGTTGTCTGCATCACTCTTGAATCAGATGAAGATGCCCTTACCTACCTCCGTGAAGCAATCATGGAGAAAGTAGATGAAGATGATGACTATGATGCTCGTACTCTTCAGCAAGAAGAGAAGGAGTGGGCTGCTAGTCAAGACGCCGAAACTCTAAGAGAGGATGAATGTTGAAACTCAAGGCTGTTGAGAGAAGAGACATCGAAGATGGAATCCGTAGAGCGGTAGCCCTTGAAACCTACAAGGCTGAGTGGGATTGGTATGACAAGAGGAGGGCTGTTCGCTTTGTCAACAAAGCAATCGAGCATTCCGGTACATCCAAGAAACAGTTGTCGTACCAAACTGGTATTGCATCTGCCACCTTCTCCAACCTATGCCGAGGAATAGTAACCCTCAAGCCGAATCAGTTCTTCAAAATTGTGAGATGCATTTACCCTGAGTACGCTGCCATTGTTGAGGCAGAACAAGCGGACATAGAAAGGTTGCGTGACTAATGTTGATCAGCCTCGACATCGAAACCTACGGAGCGGCACGAGGCAATCACATTGGCTTGCTCCTGCCAGAGCAAACTGTCTTCCACCCTCGTAAGTCTTCCTACATTGACGAGGTGGACAACCAGAACATGATTCTCACGGCAGCCATCACACTGCCCAAGGAAGAATCAGCGGAAGAACTATCCTTCCGTACACTTTCTGGTCTTCAACCCGGCAAGACAATGGTGTTCCAACTACACATCCCCTTGCACCGTGCAATGTTAAGCAAGTGGTTGAAGCAAGCAACAACCATCATCGGTATGAATCTACAGTTCGACCTTCAATACCTCCGGTACTGCGGGTATGAGGTGTCAGACAAGATCACCCTCGTAGACCTGTCAGTCCTCAACTACCTTCACTCCGAACTACGAGAAGAGCGGAGCCTCAAGGCACTTGGCCCCGTACTTGGTGCCTTTACCTACACCGACACTCTCAAGACCACACGCTTCAAGCGTGCCACGGACTCGGGCCTCATTTCATACAACGCTCAAGACACCCACAACACAATGCTTGCTGTTGCGGAATTGTCTCGTCGTCTGTTGGAGGACAAATATGACTCGCACTTCGACATTGAAGCAGGTGCTTACGCTCTTGACTTCTACTCCGAAAGCATCTGGTCAACCATTGCCATGTCGGAGGCTGGTGTTCCAATGTCATCGCGTTCACTTCAGAGTCTCATGGAACGATGCAAGAAGGACATTGAAGAAGCAGAAGAAGAGGCAAACAAGAACGACCTCATACTCCGGGGCGAAGGTTCAGCCAAGAGTAAAGACGAGTTCCTCCTTGAAGTGATACGTCTGATTGAAGAAGTATCCAACCCCGACATCATGGATGCACTTGACGTAACCCCCAAGAGCAAGAAGGTTTCTTTCTCTGACAAGAATCGGACCACCCTATACGACGCATTGCCTGAAGGCGATGATGCCAACATGTATCGAGAGTGCCTTGATGCTGCCAACAAGCACAGCAAAGCGATGAAATTGATGTCGTCGTATTGCTACCCCCTGCTCTATCACCGCCGTAATAAGCCAGACGACATGTCTTCCATCATCATTCCCCCCCACATGTCACTGCCTACCCACATGACAATGCCGGTGCCTATCTTCAAAACACCAGCAGACAGAGTAGAGGCGGCAGCAAAGGATCTGAGCGAACAGAAGATAGAGCGTATGGCCTGCCGGTTCTCAGGCACACGGCCTCCCGGCTACGGTGACGCCATTGCCTATCCCACATGGTACGTCACACCCAGCCATATCAAGAATGACAGCGGCACAAGCGGCGGCACCATCCAAGGCCGTATCACTTGTAAACAGCCGAGTGCCCAGACATTTCCCAAGGCAGTGAAGAAGTGCATTCGCAGCCGATACCTCCACGGCAAGATCGTTGCCATGGACTTGTCGCAGGCAGAACTAAGAGTGGCGGCACTACTGTCAGGCGAAGACAGCATGATCACTGCCTACCAGAACAACCAAGACCTCCACGCAGACAGAGCCCGCTCATTGTGGGGGGACTACGACGACGCCGAGGCACGGAAACAAGAACGCAGGCAGGTGGGCAAGATGATGAACTTCGCCGACCTCTTTCTGAGCAGTGCCAACACCATGCGTGAGCAGGTGTACGCACAATCCGGAGGTGACATCTTACTTCCGTTGCCCTTCTATCAAGAAGTCGTCAGTAGGAGAGAGGAAGTTCGACCCCAACTCACCAGTTGGCAGAGAGGGCTGCTTGCAAAAGTAAAGAGGGATAACCGAATCATGCTGCCCTTGACGGGGCAATCACGCACGTTCCTCGGTGATCTTGGTAAGTCACGCTCAGAAGTTGTGAACTTCCCCGTGCAAACTACAGCAGGCAACGTAACTCTTGCCATACAACACCACCTCCGCAGGATCCTGCCCGAAAGAATCCTGATGTTTCTTCAGATATATGACGCGGTCTACCTTGACTGCCCCCCAGACATGGTCCATGCTGCAACGAACGCCGTCGATGAGGCGGTCGCACATGTGTGCAGCATCGGATACTGGGGGGACTTGCAGCGTGTCTATGACCGCGAGGTCCCCCTCAAGCATGATCTGGAGATATGGGACTAAAACGAGAATACGTCATCCTTCGCGACACGCGAGAGAAGAAGCCACTCATCTTTCCCGAGACGCTCGTGATGCTCGATGACACCAAGCCCCCTTGGTTCCGCCGGTCTATCACCGTTAGACTGAGAGTCGAAGACTACCCGCTCAAGACGGGAGACTACTGTCTCCTCGGATATGAGAAGGTGTGTCTAGTGGAACGCAAGGGTTCCCTCAGGGAAGTGGCGGGGTACTGCATAACCAAAGACGGTTGTCGCAGGTTTACCTCTCAGGTTGAACGCCTCAAGAAAGAGGCTGCCCTGCCATACCTCCTGATGGAAGGCACGCCGATAGATCTTCTACGTCCAACTCTACATGTAGAGAAACCCGGACAAGCCATGGATTCTTTCCAAAGATTCCTGCTAAAGAATGAGATTCCGCTTATCCTATTACCCGCAGCGACTACTACGGCCCGCAAAGCAGTGGGCGAGTGGGTTGCTAGGCTTATGATTAACGGAGCAATAACCCATGGCATGGATGATCACGACGTTGGAAGTAGCGGCTGACGCAACCTCAGTACACAGCACGGCTGGCGACATGAGCCGCATCATTGTCCAGTGCAATAACGCTAGCGGAACTGTCAAAGGATCTGTTGGGACCACCCTTGCAGGTAGTGAAGTAGACATTCTTGGGAGTGTTGCCGCCAACATCCCAACAGTCGCAGACAACTTCCCCTACATTCACTGCACCGCAGATAATGCTTCAACTCGGACCTTTACGATTGCAGAGCGTGTCAAGGATCCGTCCTGATGCCATGGTTTAAAACACAAACACTGGATGTTCCCGGTTCAGGAAGTGTTGTTAGTAGACTCCTTTCGGGATCTGCATCTGAAATCTTGGTTCAGATCTACGGCAAATCAGGCAATATCGCTGTTGCTTTTAATGGGTCTATAGATAGTACTAACGTCAGTGTTAATATTGATCCGGGAGATGTACTTTCATTTGTTAATACCGAAGGATTTGGACGCCTTGATGCTTGGCCCTACATCCGGTTTACAAATGGTTTTGTTGGCACTTGCAAAGCAGATATTTATGAATGGATGGAAGACGAAAACGAATGACTCGTGTCCTCGTCATTGGAGATATCCATTGTCCTGCCGACCTGACCCGGTACCGGCAGCACTGTCAGCGTGTCCGTGATAAGTACAAGACCACGAAGACTGTTTTCATTGGTGACATCGTGGATGCCCATAGGTGGGGTAGGTGGGATCCCCACCACGAAGCAGATGCTCCCCCCACTGAATACAAGAAGACACTCAAGCGAGTGGAGTGGTGGCACAAGAACTTTCCTGATGCTCATGTCACGATCGGTAACCACGATATACGTTCAGTGAAGCAGGCTCGCACCGTCGGTATCCCCGACAACATGGTGAAGTCATATGCAGATGCTTGGGGTACACCCTCGTGGGAGTGGGTGAACGATGTCGATATCGACAACGTCCGATACTTCCACGGAGAGGGGTACTCCGGCAAATCCCCCCACATGAACGCAGCCATGAACTCCATGAAGTCCACAGTGATGGGTCACATTCATGGGGTAGCAGGGATACAATGGTTTTGTAGGCCGGGCGGTAAACACTTTGGTATGGCAGTAGGTTGTGGAGTTGACGTGACTCACCCCTACATGGCGTACGCAGAGAAGCATCCTACCAAACCAGTTCTTTCTTGCGGCGTAGTCATTGACGGCCACCCTTATCTTGAGGTCCTTTGATGTCGAAGACAGACCTACAAAAAGCAAGAGAGATTGTCGGTGCTTTTGTAGAGGAGTGCGGAGCAGATGCCGTAGTTGTAATCTACAGCAAAGTAAAGAGACGAAATACAGAGACCCATCTTGTTCCGTTTGGGAACGCCCACACTTGTAATGCTCTCATTGATTATGCGTACGAGAATTACGAGCCATCCACTTCTCCTCCTGATCTTGAAATAGAAATAGAAGACGATGACGACGACTGATAGAGCAATTAATATCCAAGCCATCACAGGGGTGCTTCAACTTCTAGTTCTTATTCTAGGAGTAGGTGGGTTATTCTTTACGATGGGAACTAGAGACGAGATGCTTAACAATGCAACAGAAGAAATCTCCGATCTTAAATCAATCTCTACCGATCTTGTCGCAGCGCAAGCCCTTTCTCAAACGCAAAATGCAAGGCATAGTCAGATGCTTATCGACATCCTTCGACGTATCGACAAACTCGAAGGACCCTGATGAAACGTATGTTGTACTGGAGAGACGCATCTGGGCAGTTCTTTTCCTGCTCGTTGTACTCTTTACTGCATTTCTTCTTGGGTCCTGTTCTGCTTCAACTGAGATCGCCAAGGCGTCGACCGTCATTAGAGACAAGGCAGCATCGTCGAAGGTACGCTTCGCCGTTATCGAAGAGGAAGCCGGGACGACGACACCAGACTTGGCCGTGATCAAGAGCGAGGCAGTGAAGGGACAGCGAGAGCAGGATGTAATCCTGACACACGCTTCCGACATTCAGCATCTACTTCCTTCAGTAGAAGACCAGACGCCCTACTGGCTGAACGTCGTAGAGTACGGCCTCATAGTCTTAGGAATCATTGGGACTTGCTGGCTTCTGTGGTACACTGGCATAGGTTCATTGATAAGAGGGCTGGTGGGATTTATCCCACGAGCAAAGAGACGAGAAGCAAACCTAGCAAGCGAGGCTCTTAACGAGCGTAGTCCCGTGACGGTCCGGGAATTTGTTGCGGCCAAGCGTGCATCAGACCCGGAGTTCGATAGAGCCTATGAGAGAACAAGAACTGAAAGATCTAGAACGATTCGCTCGGATGAGAGACCCGCTTCCGGGGACTGACTTGTGGATCATCAAAGCGTCAGACACCATCATCAACCTCGTAACTCGAATAAGGAATCTCCAATGTTCTATCTCGCATCAATCGAAAGTCTCCTCGGATCCATCTGGTTCGCAGGTCTTGCCGGAGCCCTTGGATACATCGGAGGCTGCGTCTTCCCCCTGAAGTGCCTCCGTTGCAAACTCAACAATAAGATCTCTGACTGACTACGAAACTACAAAACTACGAAACTGGCTGACCCCCGGCCCCGCGTTCGCGGGGGGCCGGGGTTCATCATATTGTTCAAAGGAGGATTCATGAGAATCATCACAATCGACGCACCCGATGAAGGTAAGGATGCAGTGAAGTGGACTTTCAAGCAAGACGACAGGACTCGACGATGGTATAGCACCTTCAACAATGTCGAAGAACTTGTATCTTTCAGTGTCATCCAAAACAAGATTGACTTGGCAAGAGATAACAACTGGAGGATTACAGAGCGTACTCTGGAGTTCCCGTTCACCGCTAAATGAGGAGATAGTCATGGCGTATTCATTCTTCAAAGAACTCAGCGAAGAAGAAAAGAAAGAGTACCGGCAATGGGCTAGGTCTAACTACACAATTGGCGATCACATTTCACCCATTTGGCACCCAGTCGTTGTAGACGAGTGCATGGCAATGCTTATAGGAAAGATAGAGAATGGCTTGGATAGCAAAGAACAATCCGGACTGGGACAAGATCCAGAAGCAATGGGAAACCAAGATGGAGAAGGAAATGCTTGAAGACAACTTTGATCCTCAGTGGGAAGCGGCGATTCGTGGAGACAGGGAAGCACTATGCCTTGAACTTCAGACCATGGCCGAAACTGTTGATGCACTTGATACACATCTCCATGCACTCATGAGGCAGATCCATGACCTTAGAAGCGGACTTCAATCAGACCCCCCCACCAATACCTACCAGCCATCCGTGGCCGGAGACATTGGGTCGGGAAGCCTACGAGCATCTCCAAGCACACGGGGTCAACGCGATCATTCCGCCCCTCCGTTCTAGTGACTACGGCACTTGCCTGTCTGACCCCTTTGCCTACTACATGGCACGGCGACTCGGCGTAGTGCCAGCAGTCAAGTGGTCCAAAGCAATGAACCGTGGCACATGGATGCACCTCAGGTTCCAGCATTACCACCGATCAATCATTGACGCACGAACGAGAATGGAAGAGGCATTGGGTGAGAGACTTTCAGAACTTACTGAAAGTTGTAAAGACGCAGGCATGATGGGATCTGCGTTGAGAAAGATTCTTGAACGCGAGGAGCGTGACATGCGTTCCTCTTTGGCTTGGTACGAAGCAGCACGAGCCCTCCCCTGCTTGGACGGCCAGTCGTTTGAGGATGTACTTCTCAACCCACGATGGCATCGGATGGGTACTGAGTACCGGCTAGTCACGTCTATCAAGACCGACGACCGGGCTCGGCCCATCCGGTGCATCTGTCAGCCTGACCTCCTCCTATACAACAAGGAAGACAACACCGTCTGGATCGTGGATCTCAAGTCAACCGCCATCTCTCCCAAGATGCGGTTGGCAAGTGTGCCCATTGAGTTTCAATGTGAACACTACATGTTCAGCGTCAACGAGTTGCTGAAGACAGGACAGATCCAGCAAGCATTCAAGATCCCCAAGGACGCAACCCTCGGCGGGATGATGCACCTTGCCATTCGTAAACCCAGCATTGAGTTCGGTATGAAAGATCGTGACTTCACGATCGACATGTCTCCGTTGAAGTCCGGACCCCGCAAGGGCATGCCACGCAACACCAAGATCTACGAGGGCGAGCCACGGTTCGACAACTACCTCGATAGATGTAATCAGTGGTATCACGCACGGGGGGACTACATTGACAAGGCCCCCGAGTGGTCAGAAGATCCACCCGTCAACATTTCAATGACAAAGGCGTCTCTTGTCCTTGACCCCGCCATCAACAAACGGTATCGTGATCGTGTAAGGCTGGTCCAACACTACGCCCTCTGCAACCCATACCCAGAGAATTTCCCGATGTCAGATCGGGTCGCCCACATGGGCAGGTTCTCTACCTACTCCCCCTTCATGCTGTCGCCTGTAGGGGATTGGCCCTCGCTGATTCAAAGCGAAGGGTTCACGCTTCGTCGTCGGGATGACCCTATCCCCGAGGAGGTGGAGTTCGATGTCATTGCTGAGCCGGGGTCGGAGTTTGAGGAATGAAAAGCAAGTCTCTTACCGACACTCCCGGAATGTTTAGTAAAGGCAAGAAAAACAAAGCAACCCGACAATCCATCACAATGGGTGGTACGCCCAAAGATCGTACCAAGTCCAAGCACAAGCCCCTACCGGGCTACAAACAAAGGAAACGAAAATGAGTGACGACAATTTTGAGAACGACATTGCAAGGGCAGTAATTCTGCCCAAGTTGCAGAAGGTGTATCAGACACGAGGCGACATCAACAACAAGGCAGACTTCAGAAAGAAGTTCATTGAACAAGAAGGAGTCAGCATGTCTGCTGCCAAGTTTGAAAGTTACCTCAGCATTCTGGGTATCACCTTTGTGAAGAAGGTAGAGATCAAGGGACTTTACCCCGACGCAACCCCCCCGGCGGTGGCCGGGGCGGATGCCTCGGAAGAAGAAGTCGCATTCGATAACGAAGATGTGTCCCCCCACAGGTTTAAGAGCCAGCAGAGGCGTAACGATATGTTCAATCAGGCATGAACCATACAACCCTAGTAGAAGGAACACCGATGGGCTTTACCAAACTCGGTTTCTCAGGACAGCGGATGAAGTATCCGCTCAACGCTCTCTTCGGCATGGTGGTTGGAGAACAGAACACAGGCAAGTCTTATCTGTTCCAATCCAATCCCGATGCTTTCATCATCAACCTTGATCTGTCATCTACCGTGACGCCAGAGTGTCGTGCCACTATCTGGCCGGGTGTGAACGAGCAAGGACTCCCAGTCGACATCGACGAAAAGCATATCGTCTTGGCTTGGGAGAAGGTGTTGGAGAAGAAGCAACAACTCATCGACATGGCAAGGGCAGATGAACTTCGTCCCAAGTGCGTGGTACTCGACACTATCACGCCCTGCGTTCGACTCCTCAAGCCTTACATCGCCAAGAAGATGGGCAAGGCTTCCTTTGATCAGGCACATGGTCCAGCCGCTTACGACAAACTCTTCGACGAGATCCTGTCGTTCGCGTTTGATCTTCGCCAAGTGGGCTACGGTGTGTGGTTCATTGCACATCTCAGCCGTGAGTTCTTGCAGATCTCCGACGATGGAGCCAAGCAAGAAGAACTCACCCTTAATCTCTCAGCAGGCATGGTCCGTCGCCTGACTCCAGCAGTTGAGATGATTGCTCCAGTGTGCTGCGATCGACGCTCCACCACCGTGATGGAGAAGAAGATTGTGAAATCTGGCACAAAGGAAATCGAGCGGAAGATTCCCAAGGAGCAGATCATCTACGACCGCAAGTTGGCGTTTGATGATGCACGCTTCTCCCGTATCATTCGTACCCGTACCACTCACCGTATGCCAAACATTCCCTTGGATCCTGTTGATCCGTGGGGTTCATTCGAGTCCGCGTTCGATAACGCAAATAAGGAAACAGAGCAATGAGTATTAAGCGAGCCGTCTTTGACAACTTCGAGTCCGACTTCAGCGAGACCGAAGTCAGTCAGGGCTACAACGACTGGTTCCCGGAAGACGGAACCTACGAGTGCTTGATGACCAGCATCGTTCAGGTTGACTGCCCCTTCAAGGAGAAGGATGGCACCACCCACGACGGTACTCTCATCAAGTTCCACTATCGTCTTCTTCAGGACGACGACCAGCCCGACAACCCCCGTGCTTTCGAAGGTGGCCCCATGATCTTCCCCGACTGTGGCAAGGCCGGACTGAAGACTGACGGCGGTCAGATTCGTGTGGACATCGCCCTCAAGCGGATGAAGCAGACGCTCACCGTCGTGCTTGGCGATGTCGCCACCATGGGGTCTGGTCTTCAGCAGATCGAGGAACTTCTCGGTACTGAAGAAGTCCCGGTCAAGGTTCGTTGCAAGTCCCGCGAGGGTGGCAACGGCAAGGTCTACGGCGAGGAGATGATTCTCGCCCGCCTTGAAGAGTCCTGAGTCCCCCGCTCAAAGGATAGGTGCCAATCCGGGCCGGTCAGTCTCAGGCATCCTTGGGGACCCCGGCTAGTAATCCTCTCTTTAGGTCCCGACGCTTCCAACGCATCTACTCAGAGCAGGTGGGGCGTCGGGGCTTTTAACTTGCACTATCTCTCGGGACATGGGATAATGCAGTCTCCAAACTAGTCCCCCCACTTCCGGCATGGGGATACCGTTGCCACGGACCCCATGCCTTCCCCTAGATCTCTTTCTCCTCCGGCTTCACGTCCTTCTTTATGAGGGGCGTGAGGCTATTCTATGGAGATGAAGTTGACTGAATTGCCGGTATGGGCTACTGTCTCCCGTGCCCGAGAACGGGAAGGGCTTGATGCACCAGTCAGAATACGCATCACGCAAGACCTAGAAGCCCTGCCGCTGCCGCCATTGGACCGGCAGAACCTCACACCTCGTGGGTTCTGGAGGCAGACTGGCTCCCTCTCGGTGCTGGGCGATTGGCTGATCGCTCGCGTTGGAGAAAGCCCCGGACCTGCCGAACGTCTACACCGTCCACTCGTGATGACGTTTCGTCAGGTTCGGGGCTCTCTAAAGTTTATAGATTTCTATGTAACAGCAGATCACAAGGAAGAGTTGCGACCTCTTCTTTCCCCCCCACAACATGCAACGCTACTACCGGGACGTATCCCCGGTGGCGTTCGTTTTACCTCGCCAGACAACTACGAAGTCTGGCTACCACTAGGAGCAGAAAATGCCCGCTAAGAAGTCCGTTAAGAGAAACAAGCGTTTTACCGTCACTTACAACACCCCTGTGTACACCAAGGCGACAAAGACCATGCCTCCCAAGATTGGCAAGAAGCATGTCTTTACCATCTCTTGTGACTCAGAAACCGTTAAGGCAATCAATTCCTTTCAGAACGACTATGACATGGGATCTCGTTCGGTCGCATGTCGCGTTGCCCTGAAGCGATTCCTCAAGGAAGAGGGATACCTTAAGTGACGCATACCGAAAACCTTACATGCGAGGACGTTCACACCGGCCCGGCTATGACTAGTCGGGTTTTTCATTGGGAGCATCTCCCGCCTCAAGCACAGGACATTATCAAAGACACAATCAACGAAGCCATTGAGCGAGAACTGCCCAAGCACATTAACCTTGGTAGCGACATCATCGACGCCGAAGTCGTTGTGCAAGTCACCATTCACACCCAAATCGCGGAGTATTGAAAATGCACGAAATCACCAGTACCGACAACATCGTTCTCCACAAGGAGATGGCATGGCACGGCCTTGGCACCGTCGTCGAAGATGCACCCACCACCGAAGAAGCCCTGGAACTCGCAAGCATGGACTGGAACGTCAACCAGACCATGGGCGTTCGGGGCGGAACCTCCAACGGCGACACCTTCCACACTGACAAGTGGGTTCTCAATGTCCGCAGCGATACCAGCGAAGTGCTGGGTTGCGTGTCTGAGAACTTCAGTCCCATCCAGAACACGGAACTCGCAACCTTCTGCGAGGAACTGTCGATGGACTCTGTGGTCAAGGTAGAGTCAGCGGGCAGCCTGCTGGGGGGACGCAAGGTCTGGTTCCTCCTCAAGACCGACTCCTTCAACGTCGGACCGAAGGACGACCCGGTGACGCCTTACATCCTCGTCGCCAACGCACACGACGGCAGCCTGTCCTTCACCGGGATGACGACCTCCGTCCGTGTCGTCTGCAACAACACCCTGTCGTGGGCCATGTCAGGCAGTGGTAAGGTGTTCTCGTATCGACACACTTCCAAACTCCGCAGCCGACTGCCCGCAGCGAAGATCGCCATGCGTAAGGCACTGGTCGGCAAGGAAGACTTCGTTAATGCCTGCCAGCATCTCCGTGATCGCACCATGACCGGGGAGCAGGTCCAGTCCTTCTTCCTCGACATGTATGCCAAGGTCGTTGACCCCATCGTCAAGATGACCAATGCTGAGCGTAGTAACGCGGACGAATCAGATCGTCGGTACGACAACGCATTCAGCAACATCTACGACATGTCGATGACCTTCGACATGGAGCATGACGTTGCCGGTGCCACCTACTGGAACGCATTCAACGCCACCAGTCGCTGGCTCCAGAACCGTGTCCGCAAGGGTGGCGATACTCAGTCCGTCAACAAGGTGATGGGCGTTGCAGCCGACAATACCAGCAAGGCATTCAAGTTGGCACTTGCCGCCGCTGGTTCCTGACCCTCCTAGCCCCTCACCCCTTTGCGACCGCGGGGGGTGGGGGTGCTTTAATTAAAGCCTCGGGTCATAGCCTGTAACCAATGAGTGCGGCTTCTCTTCACTACCCCCCACTTCCAGAACGTGCTAGCGTTACTCCTTTCATCTAGCAAAACTTGGTGGAGGGTAAGAAGCCGTAGGGCTTCCCAGTCTTTTATTCCGTAACAGCAGAATACGGATCAAAAGACTCAAACGTAGAAGGCAACAAGCGAGCCTTCTTCGCAGTACTAAGATCCAATTCTTCCGGTGTACGAGACTTCAAAGTCTCAAGTCGTTCTTCAAGGTAGGGACGTACCTGCGGTCGCATGTCAGGAGTCATTCTCTTATACATGCGTTCCTTAAGAGGGACTTCCCTTAGTTCAATCGCTTTATCTACCTGCATCTTTGATACAGACAGAGGGAACTTGAACCTCTTCTCGAAGTTTTGTTTCACCTTTGCAGCCTTAGCCATGTCATTGCCAAGCATCGCATCAAGATACTTACGACGCTCGTCTACAACTGCCTGCCTGTTCTTGACCAAGAATCGGTTCAACTCCTTGTCGTTCTTAAACATATAGGAGTTAAAGCCAAGACTGCCAAGGACGCTTTTGATTCCGCTTCGATACTCAAGAAGACTTCCGTCTGCCCGGTAGATTGGAATCTGTCCTTGGGCATTCATCTTGGACCAATCCGCCGACTCTCTTTGGAGTCCACCCAAATACCCTGACGGGTTTGTAATCCGGGGAGCCACGTTGAGTAGTCGAGAAATACCAATGCCACCCGGAACAAACCGAGGGAGCATCGTGCCAAGAATGCTCACATCATCCTGAGTCAAAGCCTCTGCCGCATCCATCAAGATGTCACCGGCAGGAGGAATTGGGAGGTGGTACGCAATGCGATCCTTACCTTCCAATACCATAGGACCAACAATCGTGGACTCGTACAACGTCTGACCGGAAAGACCCCTGCTCAGATCAACGCCTAGTGCGTTCTTGCCCGCTTCGTACATGACGGCACTTGCACCCATCATCCTTACGAAGTCGTGCATCATTGCGGTGTAACGACCTTGGGTTTCAAACCCCAAGACGCCCCACGTTCTTCGACCCTGATTGATCATGGAGGAAGTATCTGTCCATGCTGTCAAAGTTCTAATAGGGAACGAGAAGAACTGGCGGACCCAAGGCAAACCAAAGCCAGTCGACTGCATCAAAGCAGGACTATTCACAAGGTCAGAACCAAACTGCGTGTTCTGAACCATCTGGCGGATGTTGTCGGAGGCTCGGATGGAGCCTGATGACCCCCCACCAGAGAACACGTTTGCAATCTTACCTTTGGCTACACCCTTGATCTGACCCGCATTACGAGAAGCAGCAAGCATCGCTTCACCCGTCACCACGCGGTTAAAGATCTCAGAGTTAGTAAAGATCTTAAGAGGCAACTCAGAAGCCCAGAACTTGAGGCCCGGCTTACCTGTCGCAGCAGCACCTGCAAACGCTTCTGAATCAAGAAGTTCAAATGCGTTCTTACGGATGTCAAGAAGGTCAGACACGCTGCCGTCAGGCATCTCAATGTTAGAGAGACGGAAGACCTTCTTACGAAGTTCGTCTACCTTCAATGGGTCAGCAGCGATTCCACCGGGAAGAGCCATTCTCTTCTGAACGTAGTTGAAGTACTGAGAAAGACCTTCTCCATACCCCTTGATCATTGCCTTTGCTCCCATCGAAGCATTAGCAAACATCAAAGGCTGAAACAAGTTCAATGCCGCAGAGCCCAGATTAAATCCAAGGTGAGACGTGTACAAAAGAGTTGTAAGATTTCGCCCGGTCCTACTAGCGGAAGATTCCGTCAACGGCTCTTCCGCAAACTCCTTCAATCCTTGAATGAATCGGTTGGGAGCAGGTCCTCCCTTTGCCACCTCGTTCATAAACTTGGAGTTGCCAAGCCATCCTGCAAATCGTTTGGCCGCAGTGGAAGACCACTCACTCAAGTAATCCTTCATCGGGACGTTACCCTGAATACGCTCCATAAGCGTTTCAGTAATGTACTTGTAGGCGTGGTCCCCCCCGCTGGTCTCGCTGTTCTTGATGGCTTTGGCAATCTCTTCTACAGCAGAATACCGAGAAGCACTACCTGCTCCGTACTTGTATGCTTTGAGCCTTCCTACTCCGGGAGAAACCAAAGGAGACTCAAAGAACTTAAAGTCTTTGATTGCCTGTTTGCTTGCAGGGCCAAGTGGGTCAATGAACATTGCAAGATCGTTACGAGTACTCCTCAAATACTTGTTGAAGGAGTTCAAGTAATCAAAGTTCATTACCTGAATGCGGTTGCTCTCTGCACCTACAGCAAGTCGGCCTTGCTGAATAGACTTTGACTTTTGAATACGATCCAGAAGAGTACCGGGCGTCCCCCTGCCATCGTTGTACAAAGCCTTGATTCTCTCAAGGTCTTCTATATCCGTTAGCGGATCTTGGAGTTGACGCTCCATGGTCCTGCCGGAGATAGAAGAGTTCCTTTGAGACCTTGAAAGATTGCTTGCATCTACGCGGATTTTCTTTCCGTCTTTGTAGATGAACGACCAGACGTTGCGAGACATGAAGTTGTCAATGTCGTCCTTACTTCTGACATCAACAAGCATCTTCTTGAAGTCTTTGAAGTTAATCGTCTTGTCTTCAAAGCCCTTGATGAGTTTAGTGCGGAGAACGTCATCGACGCCCCCAAACATCTCGCGGACAAGAAACTCCGATGCTTGGTAGTTGTTGGTCTTAGCAGAGTCGCTCAACGCACTGAAGATACGCATCAGTTTGTTTTCGTCGTACTCAAACTTGCCGCTAGCCAGAGCATCTTGTCCCCCCTTGAGGAACATCTCGGCATATCTTGCCTTCATCATGGAGCGGCTCTGAGTGAGCATGGGCATAAAGCCTTCTCGCTCAAGCCACTGCGTTGTCTTGCCTCCGGGATCCAAAGCAGCAACGTCTCTCTCACGAGTCATGACGTTAACCGCCTTGTCGTCCTTCCCCAACTTCACAAACCCTCTTGAAGTTTCAGAGGAACGAACTCCCATGAACTTCGCGTTCTTAGGAATTTTAAAGTCAGATCTAAAAAGGTACTCTCGGATCTTGTCATTGATCCGAGTGAATCCTTCTTTGTTCTTGTCAGCAATTTGCCCTGCTCGTGCAGACAACAGGTCTTGAACCTTTGTTGCCTGCTTTGAATGCAGCGGTACCTGCTGAATCTTTCCCCCCACATCCATTTCAAGGATGGTCGTAGGAGCAATAGTCGAATGAGTTCTCTTGACATTCTTGGTCATGCCCGACATGTGAGCGTAGGCGTAAGTGTTGAACCGCTTCAGGTATTCCTTGGCGGACATCATTTCACCATTCACATTTGCCGAGACTGCTGGCGCCTTGGAGGGATCCAGACTGTTAACCTTGGCCCCGAACTTGGCAGAGATTTTTTCGAGGGCCTCTACCGTAGCCTGCCTGATCTGAAGTGAATCCTGAGACGCAAGGTCATCAAGACGAGATGTCACTTCATGCAACACAGAAGTAAGTGGCGTACCTGCACCCAACTGATGAGCATTCAACAGGTGCGTCATTCGTAGGGGGCTAAAGTTCCCTACGACATACTCCATGTACTCTGACCCTCTTCCCCCCACTTCCTTGGCAAGACCCGTAAAGACTCTCCCCCCACTCTTGATTGCTGACCCCGCCGCAGGGCTAGTAGCAAACATCAAGAGGACGAAGGGGTTAGTCGCCACATCCACCAAGGCGTTGCCCAGAGGGTTATCCCCCAAAGCCTTCTTCATACGCCCGGTGATTGAGTCTCGCTCTGACGGCGACAACGAAGCCGGGTCCAAGAAGGTGTCCCGGAACGAACGCCACGACGCCTCGCCGTCCATGATCTGAGTCATGGCAACGACGGGGGCATCGTAGATCCGGATCTGATCGAAGTTGCCCTCGACCAGACCTTCATCGTCGAAGGTATCAGCCATCAGGCAATTCGGGTACGGATACGAAGAGTCACATTAATACCTTCAGCAGTACTGGTGCCCGTAATCTTGAGGCCAATGCGGTTTCCTGCGGGGACAATGTTGGCAGTTTCGTCAATAGTAAACGTCACTGTGCTGGCAGCAACAGCACCAGTAGTAGGAGCGTTAGTGATCGCAGTACCACCAGTGACAGGAGCCGTACCAGCAGCAAGGCTATCAAGACGAAAAGTCGCATCGTCGGAACCATCAGCATCAGTAAAAGTCAAGTACGCAGCATCGACAACAGTGTCAACTTCGCAATACATAATGTAGGAAGACTTGACCTGCGTGAGATCTTCGCCATCACTGTTAATAGTGACAGAGACATACTGAAACACATCAGGAAAACTGCTGTCGGTGTTCGTGTTGATAAGAGCGGGAGTGCCTGCCATGATTCAATTCCTTACTTGAAAACGGGATCAGGATCGGGGAGCGATCCCATGTGAGTAGCGAGTTCTTCCATGAGATCCTGACGGGGTTGACCGCCAAGAACTACGGAACCTTGTGGCAAGCGACGACCTGCCATGACTTGATTATACAAGTGGGGGGAGGATTTCTGAACGGCCATCATATTCCGTTCTACCTCTTCTTTCTCTCTTGCTTTCTGGAGTTTATAAAGAAGATCTTCTTTATAATCGACCATCCCGCTTTCGAGAATGCTTAGATCTTTGTTTGCCTGTCTTCCCGTAAGAGTGTCCGTGAGCCCTCTTGCAATGGGGGCTCCAATCATTCCCCCCACTGCGGTTGCGGACGGGATGACAATGCCGAGTGCTGCCAGCGGGTTGTCTACAAATTCGCCAAGAGTAGCAGCCTTCTCAGGATCAGATGCAAACTGACGACGACCCGGTGTTCGGGACGTACCCATAACACCAAGAAGATTCCTCAGCATTCTCGTGCTTAGACTCGTCACAGTAGACCCGCCCTTGCATAAGCCTCAGTCATTGTCGGCTTGACCTTCTGTCGTAGATCAGAAAGCATTCCTTCTTGAGCCCCAAGAATACCTTGAAGTTCAATGCTTGGTCTTGTAGGGCTAATCTTACCTGCTTCCGCAATATTTCTCAAAGCACTAGATTCTCTTAGTTCGTTCCTGTCAGAAGCAGTGAAGAGTTCCTCCATAGGGGCTCCTGAATTCTCCAGCATCTTCTTATTTTGTCGGGCTCCGCTAGTACTCACGTCACCATAAGTAGACAAGATGTCATACAGCATCAAAGCAGCACCGATAGGTCCTGCTACCTTGGCAAACTTCGACAACTTCGCGGGCATCCTCTTACCCAGAGGCTTCGGACCCATGTCAGGAGCAGGGCCTTGAACCACACCAGATTTGGCTGCTGCCGCTGCTTTGCGTTCTGCTCTAGTTCTTGCAAGTGGAGTAGCAGCAGGGTCTAGTTCATCAACCAGATCAAAGACCTGCTTATCTAGATCGCTTGCCCCAACACCCAGATTGGGGCCAGTACGAAAACCACCGGGAAGATCCGCACCGCTGCGTCCGCGACGAGGATTAAGTGTTGGGTCAGTGCTAATAGATCTAGCACTTCTCCTCTGAAAGTCATCCAAGAAATCATCAGTAACAGAGAAATCGCCTGAGCCACCAAAAGGTGTGAAGTCTACTTTGCTACGGCGATAAGTAGTTCCTCTTTTCCGAGGAGGCTTTCGCGGCTTAGGCTCTGGCTTGATAGTAGGACTGCTTAGAATCTCATCATCAAGGGCGTCTGTGATTGAATCAAATTTACCACTTGCATCAATTGCTTCATAGGCGTCCAACATCTGGTTAAAACCAGAGGCGGCAGGTGCCCCGGCAGACCGATTCTTAGCCGCCGCAACAATAGATCTACGGAATTCAGGAATGATATCCGGGTCGACACTATCTAGAAGTCCCTGCGCTCTTGTCGTTTCAATGGTAGGTGAGCCAGTATTAAATATTGGCCTCAAGAATTCATCAATGAACTCTCTTTTACTGAACGACTTCTCAAAAAGTTTATCAGAGCCATCAAAGAATAGACTGGCAACGCTTTCAAGATAAATATCAGATTTTGCCATTATCGAAGCCTTTCCAATGCTCTCTCAGTAGTCACTACGCCAAAGCCGACACGTTCATTGTCTCGCCAAACGACTGCTCTGTCCCGAGTCAACTGACGTTCTTTTCGATTCTCCCAAAAGAAAGATCGAATGTCTTTTGCTGAAAGGTCTTCTTTGACGTTCAAAGTCTTGTCGTCGTACCGATGAATAACGGCTTCGTTCGGGAGTTCTTCTAGAGGATAATCAGGGTTAGAGACGAGGATGTTTCCTTCTGACTCCATCACCTTCTTTGAAATGTTTTTCCAGTCTCTGTTCATTCCGGTTCTCCCCCCACTAGATCCTCAAGGGCCTGAGCAAAGTTATCGCGGGCTCGACCCCTCAATCCTGCTCGGGCTCTACCTGTATCGAAACGGATGTTATCGGCTTGCCGTTGGACCCGGCCTTCATCCAGTGCAAAGTCCTGTTCCATATCACCAAGATTCTCAGCACCTGTTTCAAGGCCTTCAATCATGTCCACAAGTCTACTGATATCATCAACGCCTACTCCCTCTTCGGTCATCTGGCGAAGAGTCTCTTCGACTTCATCCCTAGATCCCATGACTCCGCCAGCCCAAGCCTGATATGCCTTCATTGAAGGCAGATGGCTAAATGCTGCACGGAGAGCAGAACTAGAAATCAATTTGAGGTTGGCAAGGTCCAAGACATTATCTTCTGTAATGTCGTTACGACCCATGTTCGCAGTAACACCACTGCTTCGAAAAGTCTGTCGTTGAGCGTTAATGCTTTCCTGCATTCGACTAATAATTTCGCCTGCAACTCCCGCATCAATGTTGTTCTGCCGAAAAACCTCTTGGAGTCTTTGAGCGGTTTCTTCAGAGTTGTTTATGGTTGCATTAGAAAGAACAGTATTAATCGAAGAAGTCAGATAACGACTGTCTGATTCTGGGAAAGCAGCAGCCAAAGCCTTGCCAATCGACTGCGAATAATAAATTGCTTGATGACTTCGAAGTTGGTCAGGGTCTAGAAGAACTTCGAGTTTGGCTTCGTCTAGATAACCAGCCGTGTCAATGAAACCCATAGTGGTTACTTCTGCACCTGTTTCCAAAACATCGGACGCAAACCGATTCATTTTAGACAAAGCACTTCTTTCGCCGAAGTACGTCATGGTTGCCATCGGCAAGACTACATCGTCGCTGACAACATCCATCGCACGATCAATAAGAGGCTTTTGTGCTTTCTCCATGTCGCGGATCTGGCGTGCCACCTGAGTCCGCAACTTGTTCATGTCTACTTCTTGACCCTGCTGAATCTTCTTTGCTGCTTCCATCTGAAGAGTACGTTCAATCAACCCGTCCTCAGCCTCTTGAAGGCGAGCAAGTGAATCAGGATCTTCGTAGTCATCGGCAAGAGCCAGATCCAACTTTAGCATCTGGTTGGCTTTAGCCATGTTCATGGTGTCCAGATGAACCTTCTCTTTCATTTGCTTAGATTCATTGAACTGTCTTGCTTGCTCAGAACGCTGACTCTGCCTATCAGCCAATACGTTCTGCTGCATCTGCATGTCAGTAGCGTTCTTCCGTGCGTAGTTCGCACTCTGAAGAAGCCCCATGTTCATGCGGTTGTTGAGAGTCTCTTGAGTAAGAAACTCCTGACTATCAATCTCCTGACGCTTTAGAGCCTCAGCATTACGAGCAGCCATTGCAGCGTTATTAGTAGCCTGCCGTTGCTGGCCGCTTTGACCAGCAGAAGCAATACTCTGAGTAGTTCCCTGAGTAACGGCAGAAATAGGTTGAGTGGGGGGAGCGCCTCTAGACATGACTTACCTCAAGCAATTCAAGTTTGCATTCCAAGAATCGCAGGATCAAAGCCACCAAATTCGTTGGCTCCCGGAGTCTCGGAATACTGAAAGAATGACATCAACGTAGGAAGGAAAGCAACTGGGTTATACGGATTGCTTGCAACCATCTGAGCGTACTGCCCCAAACCCTGTGCTTCAAAGTTTGCTGCTTGAGCCTCGGCAGAGTTAGCAATGCTCACCCCCATCTGGTTCATGTTTGAAGCCATCTGGTTGTAACCTTGCTGAGTTGCACCGGCTTGACCCAAGGCTCCAATCCCCTGCATACGCATGGAGGAGAGACCCTGATTAAACTGAGTTGCAAGAGAAGTCATCGTTTGAGCCTGCTTTGATTCCTCTTGCATTTCAAACTCACTAATTGCGCCAAGAGCCTGTGGATCTCCCAACTTTGCTTGGCCTTCCATTTCCTGTCGTCTTGACTTGTTCTGCTGTGCAAGACCCCTGTTTACAGCAGACGCTTGTTGAGCATGAAGGCCTTGGAAGCCTTCGATAGCCTCGTCTACCCGAGCCTCTTGACCAGCAAAGAAGTTGTCTCCCTGCTGCTGAAGTCCCTTGGCAAAGTCAAACATCTGTCCTTGTGCAGTCTGTCCTGCATCTCGGATGTCTTGAGCCCCGCCAAGCATGCCTTGAAGAAACTGATTGTTCGCATCAACCCTATTGCCGTAGTTGAAATCATTAGCCGCATTGACGTTATTGAAGTCGCCCATGGCGGCACCCATAGCCTGCTGCGTACCCGTAAGACCTTGAGTCCCGAGAGGATCAAAGTGCATGGAGTTAGTGGTGCCGTAAAACCCGACGCCTTGTTCCTGAGCCATGCCCGTCAAAGGGTTGTAGGCATACCCTTCCGGCAACTGGTTTGGAGTATTGGCTTGGCTTTGAAGCATCTGGTAGAACTCGCCGAACGGCTGATTCGATACTCCATCAGGAGCGTAACCAGAGCCGGGGCCGAAGTTTCCAAAATTCATGCCGCCCGATGATCCACCAAATGTACTCATGACGAATTCCTTTCGGTCGTATCGGTCCCGGTAGTACGGCCTCTACAAATCAACGCCATCAACTTGTAATCCAAATCAGGACAGAACACTTCAATACCCGGATTCAGGGCAGAGTCTTGGATTCCGTGGCGTCCCTTGGTAGTAAGCCCGGTAGCCGTGAAAGCGGCGTAATCGTCAGACTCTCCTTCCTTAATAGAATCCCCAATAATAGTACCAGAGAAATCTAGAGGAAAGGCAGAAACTGAGGCAGAATCAGAGGTTGCGTTGTATACGAGGCCCCGGAAATACTTGTAGCCCGTCACACCCCCAGATACGTCTGAGAAGTGGCAACCCACCGAGGACACTTGTTTATTCTGGAAGAGGTCAAAGGACGAGATGACTTGATTGTCTGCCGTCCGGATCATGGGCAGGGCTCCCCCCACATACCGGAACAGCACCGGGCTAATCGAGATGACATCTCCAGCAGCCAGAGTGGGGGGCACAGGGCTGGGCTGCCCCTCATTGACCTTGATCTTTCCGTTCCCCCCACCAGATCCATCGGTGGACACCGTCCCCGTTGTACCGGAGAAGATCTGAAACTTTCTCCCCACGATCGTGGAGTCAGTGGCACTCATCACATAAGCGTAAGCACCCACCAGATCCTTGGCTCCAGTCCCCCCACCACCCAACTTTTTGGTTCCGGTAGTCCCGCTCTTAAGATTGATTTCCTTGTTGGTGGCGTTGTCTGTAATCGAAGCGACCGTAAAAACGGAGTCGCCCTTGCAGTCCAACGTCCTCAGCACATTCTGCCCGACAGAAAGATCCGTGCTATTGACCTGCTTCTTGTCCCGGTCCACATCCAAGACGTAGACGCGGGGCTTCCAACCATCCAAGATGTTATCCGCAGTAGTTGACGGATGGTTCTGAAGGAAGAAAGAGCGCTCCACCATGCTTGTTGTCAAGGTGGGGGTAGGTGTCGTGTCGTCAAAAGCGTTCCGTGTATAGGTCTTGGGGAAGATACCAGTACGGATATCGTCGAAGCAGGTGTCATGGAGTTCAGTGACTCGGCCCGTCGAGAACCACATGCAGACCGTCTGTTCCTTGAACGGGTTATGTACAAAGAGGCACGAAGCATACGGATCAAACGCAAGTCTCAGGTCGGAGATGTTGTCGTACCAATCCTCCATGATGAGATTGTCCAACGCCTTCACATCATCCAACTGCCCGTTGTTGGCGATCGCCTTGATGCCCTTCGTCGTAACGAAGTAGACCATGGGACCCGCCATGGCGAAGCCGTTCTCTGACGCTAGCCCAAAACCTGAATGGATCTCCTCGATCTTCAAGTAGATTCCGTTACGCCTGATGTGGTAGATCCGGTCAGCAGAGAACCCGACCGCATAATCCCCCGCACGGCACAGACGAGTAATCCGATTCTGGTAAACGTCCGGGCTGTACTTGTTGTTGATCGGAAAGAGTTCAGGGCTACGCTCAGTCAGCGACGACCACCGCAACTCCCCGATGTTTCGCTCACGACTATCAAGGCTGGTCCTAATACCGCTGGACCCATTGAGAGGATCCGACACAAGCAGCGAGTTCTCAAAAGCAACAGCGGCACCAGCAAACGGCATCTCATCATCACACTCAGTCTTGTCAAGGTATACGTCCTGCATCGCAAGAGCGATATCGCTCAACTGGTAATAGACCTCATACAAACTAAGGGCATTTCCCGGCACCGAATTACCATATGCAGCATTCCCAGTAGTCAAAGCAGTCAGATCTGCAATGTCGTAGATAGTGTCGAGATGGAGGATTGAACCACTGTATGTCCCCCCCACAGACTGCATTTTGACAGACCTAAAGATGTAGATCTGATCGTACAAAGAAAGATCTATCTCTAAAACCCATCCGATATAGTCATTGTTAGTGACTTCCGATCCACCCTCTTCTTTACTGACAATCTCAGTAATAGCAGAACGTCGCCCAGTGATGCTGTCGTTCAGGTAATAAGCAAATGTGTAGTCGCCCGGACTAAACTGATGCAAATCAAGAGTGGATCCTCCGGGATCTGTACCTCCAAACTCTTTAAGTTTTCCCTGCAAAGCAGAACCAACAGCATAAGGAAAATTAGTATGATTACGCCCTTGAGCGTTTCCAGTACTAGTGAAGCCAAGAGACAATTGGGCTCCACCATCTACTAGAGGACGCTTGCCGGGACCACCATTCACAACCTTGTGCTGGTATGTGGGGTTGTCAGTGCTGTCATCAGTCAAGTCCTTGAAGTCGACATAGAACACGCGGGTCGCACGCCCCTTCACAAACGTGAAGACATATCGACCCATCGAGACGACATCCATCTTGTCGCCCGAGGAGACATGGCTGCCTCCTGCGTGGTCGCTGATAAGGACCGTCCGCCAGCCAGTTGCGGCATCAACCGTAGTGGTTGGGACGTAATCCATGTAGATTGCAGAGTTAGTCCCCCCAGCGATCTTCACCCGGTAGACGAAGCCGTGGCCGAACTCGCCCTCCCGAATCTGGAAATGGACCGGGTAGCAGTCAGTGACGGTTGAGGTCTTGGCCTGAGTGGGGGGAACGGCAGACGAGAAAGGCCGAGACCCCGAACTGGAAAAGTCCTTCTCGATGTCCATCGTGTGGGCCAGACGAAAGCCTGAAGACGGCCTGCACCCAAAGCGACGGCTGCCATCCACGCCCACAACCTCATGAGCGGTGCCTTCACCAGTCAATGCAATACGATCAATGCCTTTGTTTTCAGAGGCAGAGATCGTGGGAAAGATCCATCTACGGTTAATCTCAGGCATCAGTCTTCGCTTTCATGAGGAAACATTTCGTTCCACTTCTTCTGTCGCTTCTTACAGCCGCAATCCCGCTTAAACACTCTTTTAAAAGCAGTGCCATAAGCGTCAAGCCTTGTGGCTTTTACTATTTTAGCAATATCATCGCCAAGGCCCCTGCTCATTCCGTCGTATGAGTCACAGTCTAAGCAATCTTTCTTTGAAGGCTTTCCTTCAAATAGCCCCAAAGAGCAATAGCCGCCGTTCATGTGGTAGCACTTTAAGGACAAGGGACTGGCTCCATCGGATAAGTATTATTATGGCGGACAGTTGTAGTAAGGTTGTATGAGGTATTTTCTTGTACTTTAGGACCACTTTCAGTACAGGTTTGATTGATAGAACGAGCCCCAATTTCTTGAGATCTTCCAATTAGAAGCCCTTGTTGCCCAGAAGAATCTTGATCAAACGGCTCACAACTATCTTCTTCTACGGGACTGCCGGTGTTAAACGGAGGATCAAAATCAAATCCAATATCCGGATACGACCCCCCCGCAATACCGTTAAGCCATTGGCTTTGAATTTTTGAATAAGCCGCATCAACAAGTTGTGCTAGTTGAAGAGACGCGCTGTTTAAAACCCTGCCGCTACTACCGTTCGGTATTTGCTCGCAATCTTTCAAGTCCTCTTCATGCCTAAAAATCATCCAGAAAGGGACTTCAATGATTGTCACCTCATCAAAGGTTGATTCTATTGGAGTTTCACCAACCCATTCTTTTCCGTCTTCATCTGGGACAAAAGTTTGAGCCTTAAAAGCAGCAGAAATAGTTTGCTTCACTTGAACTTTCAAGTCGTCAAACGCACCTTGCGTAAAGGTAGTTGTGCAAACAGGATCGCCGTCGCAATCGTCCTCTATGCCTTTTACATGTTTAAACAGATATGAACCTGTTGCAAAATAATTAGACGCACTAGTGTCGATTAACTCCCAATCTATAGTCCATGACCCTTCCCCATTAATAATGCTAGTTTGAGGATTAACAGGCCAAGTCCCAAGTTCGTATTCAACAGACGCTGACCCTGAACCAGAGGCACTTATAGTTGCCCCCCCAAAGAACCTTCTTTCAGAATAAGGATTCCCAGAAGGAGTTTGATACTCCCTGATTTTTGGGTTTGAAGTTTGCCCGATGATGTAACTAATTGACGACCTTCCCAAGCCTGTGAAATTATGTTCAAGGGTCTGGTTTCTAACCAAAGCAATTTCTCCAACTTCGCATAAGAAACTTTTCTTTGCCCCCGAAATAACGTGAGAAATAGTACTTGTAATGTCAGTGCTTACATCAAGACAAGAACTATCGCATGTAGGCGGCCCGCATACGCAACAACAAGCAGAAGCAGCAGCAGCGTTGTGGCTCATGAGCAGGAGAAGTTAAGAGTAGGAACACCACCCGTAACCCAAATAGTGCTAGTGGGACTAAGAACAACCTTTTTAGCAGGAAGCACAGTTCCTACTTCAAGAGGTTGAAAAGTAAAAGTAGCCCCCGCTCCTTGAGTAGGCTCGTTATTTTTATTACGACTAAAGTCGTACAAAGACCCTGTAGCACCGGAGGTGTAGGTAGAAGAAGATTGTATATCTACTTGTGCTACCGAATAGATATTACTGGTAATACTGCTCCCGCCTCCTGTTTCTGTAAAAGTTTGAGCGACTCCAACTGCGGTAATAATCACCAATTCAATTTGATCAAGACTTGTGTTGTCTGCGTCAATAACAACCTTGAGGTCTTTGTTGCTTCCTTCAGACGAAAGGTCGGCAGCCTGCACCTTTGTCGTGATGCCATTGCCGCCCTCGATCTTAAGGATGCCGCCCTTCTTGCCTGACTCAAGTGTCCCCCCACTATCCGCCGTGATCTTCTCCGGCAGGAACCGCTCGAAGGAGAAAGTGACGGTGTCCTCGCTGCTGAGGTTTTGAGCGACTGCCTTAAGGTATTGACTTCCGTCATTGACGGCTGAAGTCCAATCCCCCTTCAAGAAGAGGTCGTCGGTACTGCTGCTGGCAACGACAGTGCCGGTGTTACCCGTCACGTTCTTGAACGCAACGAAACTTCCCGTAGTGACACAGGCATTTACAGCCTGAAAAAAGTTAGAACCAGAGTTAGTCCCGTCATAATCAAGAGTAAACGTTCTAGTAATTACTCCTGCCGAATCTGTACTGTCATTAGAAGAACTCGTCAGAAAATTAAACTGGGTGTTTCCGAGCGTTATCTCTGTTCGATGATCAGTGCCGCCGCCACCGCCTCCTCCTCCACCGATCAAGGTGTTGAAGTAGAGGCTGTTGGGTAGAGAAGGGAAAGCAAACCCTGTCCCCTGCATGGGGAACCCGTTGCCTATCTGCCCCGCCATCGTGGTGGAGTTACCGTAGTAACTGTAGGGGGGGCTAGTAAGAGACCCCGGTACAGCAGGCGTCTGACCCAACCCGGCCATGACATAGCCCGGCGGAAGGTTCGGGTTGATCGGTACGCTATCTCCCGGAAGAGAGGAGTACGAGACGTTTGGATCGTTGTCGTTGACGTAACCCATAAGTCATTTATCCCGCATGTTTAAACCTCAAAACCCAACAATCACGGCAGATCCGGTTCGTCAGGAGGCGTCGGGTCGTAATCAATCGACTTCAACGCAGTCGCCGCAGCAGTAAGAACGGAAGCCGCCGCGATCAGTTCGTCGATCAGCATGTCGTCGGTCGGAGTCCTGCCAGTGAGTTCTTTGTAGA
>Ga0209535_1000119_pt1 | contig 49326 bp, 48 predicted proteins | sample LinPmetageLP28_FD_184041 | JGI IMG/M metagenome (GOLD analysis project Ga0209535, IMG submission 184041) | Marine viral communities from the Pacific Ocean - LP-28 (SPAdes) (version 2) | ecosystem: Environmental > Aquatic > Marine > Oceanic | place: Pacific Ocean | collected 2009-08-22 | reverse complement strand
ATCCGCCTATTTGTTTGGACTTGCGCCTGCTAGGAACGCAAGGACGAAACAAACAAAGGCGACCCAAGCGAAAATCATGGAGAGTGTCATCATGGGCAGTCTTCCTCATCGAGGGGTTCGAGGTCATAGCCCATAACATGAGGGCCGCACTCGAATGAGATGTCATCGTCCTCGGGAAGCCTTTCAATGTCGTCGGACCAGAGTTCACCGAAGGCGACTTCGGGGTCCATCATGTCGCAGGCATTCTCCCATTCGGTGATCTCGTCACCAGCAATGAAAAGGTCGTCTGCACGAATGTCGTCGTTGTAGTTGGTTTCGTTCATGTGTGTATTGTACTCCATAGAGAGGAAGTGGTCAAGTGGTGAATTGGGAAACGATACCGGACTTCACACCCGCAGCCGCGACACCGATATGACGGGGAACCTCGATATCCAGTCCATCGGTATTGAACTCACGGAGATGGTCGTCGATCATTCGGAACGCTGTATCTTTTTCAGGAGCAGCGACCACGAAGTGACAACCATATTCGGATGAGGGGAAACCGTAAGCGTGTGCAACGAATAGATTCATCAGTGAGTCTCCGAGTACTGGACATCAGCAAGGTAGTTGGAACCGTCACAACCGTAGTCTTCGACCCAGTCGTTGTCACGGACACGAGTAGCACGGACGACGAGGTAGGGATCTTCGGGGAACGCTTGACTGTGTTCATCAGCAGCTTCGAAACATTCGTCTTCGGAGAGATACACTACACGCTGGAGGAGATCCGTGAATCCGTTGCAGGAGGGATCGGAGAGGGTGAAAACGATGTTGTTGTCTGTCATGTTCATGCATGTATTATACCAGAACTCCAGCACCCGTCAACCCATTGAGTGCCTTTTTATGGGTTTTTTATAAGTTTTTTTTCCTGCCTACTATCCACCCCTATCAACGTCCTGTCCAAACAGTGCAGGGAGCAATAGGGGTCCCACACCCCAAAACCCTTAGCGAAATGCGGCGGTAAAAAATCAGCTCCATACCCCCGGCAAAACACACCCCCCCACGGGACTCCTAGCATGGGACCCCTATGGGACTCCTAGCATGGGACTCCTAGCGGGGCCCACAATGACATACATACTCTATCCTTGGAGAATTACAATGAAGAGTTTTAGCAAGTTTTTAGAGAACAACGAGAACGACGATTCCAACATGGAAAAGTTCAGCGATCGCCGACTGGGTTCTACCCTTAAGCAAGCACAAAAAGATGTACAGTCGGCACGCTCGGATACTGCAAGGAAGATTGCATCACGAAGAGCAGTCCTCGCCCGCAGAGTACAAGTAGACCGCAGCAAATCTTCCTGATTGGCATTCAATTTTAAATACATAACTTTGAGTTCGCCAAAGGGGAGATAGAATATATGACTACAGTCGGAGGTTCTCAGGAACTCACAGTAGCGAAGTTTAACAGAGGTTATGCAGCAGAGGCAATCTTTGCTGCTGCGGTATACGCAGCGTATTCGTCCCTTGAAACCAAAGGTTCAGATAGAGACAACCCAGACTTTTCAATCAGTCCTAGCGCAGCATCCTTCCAGAACATTCGAGGAATAGTGAAAAGGGCGCTCCGAGGTGGTGCTTCTGTTACGAGAAGAGATGCATTCGGGGGACTGGACACTGTGACCGTCGCAGTTGGTATCGATAATAATACTCAACAATATTTGTTAAAATCTGATCACTCTCAGGTTCGTGATCTGTATGATACGATCATCGCATACGTCTTCGATGTATCATCATCGTCAGGCCCGCTTCGTAAGACTATCTCTAATAACATCTTCTCTGCATTCACAAACGGCAAGAATGATGTCATTCGCATTAGTGCAGAGGGTACTGTCGGACAAACAACCACAAAAACTGATGTTTCTATTATGGTAAACAACCGATCTGTCGGTAAGGTTTCTCTCAAGGTAACTGGTGGGGATCAGTTTGCACAAGTGGTCGGTTATGGCTTCGGACCTATGGAAAATCTATTCTCACGGCTCGGAGTAAACATTGCATCAAAAAGACAGTCCTTTGCGAATGCTATCGCCTCTATTAATAAAGATGTTGTATTTGAGAGTAGACAGGGTATACTGGAGACTGTTGGTATTCAGTATGAAAATGCAGCTCGTGCAGTATATCAAGCTGCTGCGAGTGATCTGAGTCGTAAACTTGCAAACAAGCAGTATCGTGGTGGGACTCTGTACAACTTCCTTTCATTCGGTCTCACTCGGGACGAGAAGGATGTGGTGTTGGTGAAAGTGGGTAAGGGTAAAGTCACAGAACGCTCTGCCGGTATGGATCTCAAACAATCATTGATAGACACTCCCATGACTGCATACCTTGCAAATACAAAAAATCCCACTATAATGGTAGAAGCAGAGGGTGGGTTGAAGTTGTTCAACATTCGTCTGAGAATCGATGCGTCAAAGGTGAGTAGTGGTAGAAAATTAATGATTCGTCAAGTAATTGAAGCAAAAGATGCGTTCATGAACCTTTGAAACAATACATAGTGTAATGCCTGAAAGAGAAACCCAACTTGATGAAGTAATGACACCGCAGCAAAGGCTTAAAAGAGCTTTAATTGCTAGGCGGACTGCGAAGAGGCGGGCGATTTCAAGAAAAAGAAAAGAAAAACACCGTAAAAGTGAAGGTGCTCTGAAAACAAAAGCACGAAAACAAGCAAGGAAGCAGATTGCATCAAGATTCCTTCAAGGAAAGAGTATGTCGGACCTGCCTCTTAGTGTGAGAGCACACATTGAGAAGAAAGTAAATGCAAGAAAAGGCAGAATAGAAAAGATTGCTCGTAAATTATTTCCCGCTGTACGTCAGGGAGAAAACCAGAGACTAAGGAAACTAGGAACCATGCAAGAACAAACAAAAAGATCACCAATGAGAACTCTTCTATATGCAAGACCAGAAGTAAAAGCACCAGAAGTCTTAGAAGAGAGTAGAGTTTCCAGAATAATGAAGTCGTTGACTAAGCCGGTTCCTAAAGATGTCCACAATTCAGGTCGTCCAACACAACCAAGTGCTGGAGACATCGAAGCAGCAAAGCGTGCAGAAGAAAAGAAGAAGAAAGCTTCTGTGAAAGAACAACTCAACTTTTCAAACGCACTTATTCTTGCTCTTGGTGAAGCAAAAATCAATTTGAAAAATAATTCAAAGAACTCGTCAACCCTATCCAAAAATCCAATGAAAAATCCTCCCGTAAAACGAAAATTAACGGGAGGAAGGAACTTGGGTGTTGGTGACGAAGGTTATTGATTTAATAAGAGTTGACTTTATATAAAAATATGGTACAATTACCCTTGAAAAACAGGGATTTTTACAACATGGAATTAAATACAAAACAAAAAAAGCTGTTATACGAGTTCATGACTCGTTTTTATGACATCTGCGACACACCAGAGTCTGACTGTTGGTCTGTCGATGAGTTTTATGGTGAATTTTCCGGACGTTTTCATGAAAAGATGATTGAATTAATGAACAACATGGAGAAAAATAGATATGAGCGACAGTGACTTTACAAGATACAACCATGCAATAGCAGTTTTGTCAAGAAAAAATACCAAAGCAAGAAAAAAACTACAAAATGAGATGCGAAGATCTGATTTTCTAGCAAATATGTGCATTGATCTGTGTGATCACATGGATGAAAAAGAAATGCAGCTACCTCCACACATTTTAAAGAAGATGAACGAGTTCATTCTTCGTGCATCAAAGAGAAAAAAGTCCATTTTTGATATTATTTTTGATCTGGAGAACAATAATGATGAATAGTCGTAGTATTTGTAATGAAAATTTGGTCAGATTCGGAGTGGATGACGTAATAAATAGCGGAAACCCAAAACTTCACGAAAATAGACCATATTTGAGTGCGTTTTTCGATAAAAAAGGAAGACACCTTGCAAATTTTCATTTTTGGGAGAAAAACGCACCGGGTGGTGATCACGGTTACACGGTTTTGGAACTAGAAAGCATGAAAGAATCGATTCAAGATTGCATCGATCACCTAAATAAAGAGGAAGTATTCACACCAACGTTATTTGAGTAAGCCATATGAAGTTAGAAGATCAATATTTGGAAGAATTGATAAGCGCAGCAGAATCCGCAGTGTTGGGCTACGAAAAATACTTGTTAGATAAGCTTGACTACAAAGAATTAGCTGCTATAATGACTTCGTTGAGGGAATTGTTACCCTTTGAAAATTATGATCGCGGCAGTGAACAAATTGATAACGATGACATGGAAAATTAACCACACCGACAACTGGGGAGATGCCCAGAGCTTTTGGAAGGCACCAATGTCGGAAAAAGCGATTCGTTGGTTTCTCGAAAAGCATTCTTTGCATCAATTTGAACACAGAAGTATCGAGCTTAGCCTAAAAAAGTATGAACATATGTCTTGTTGGGGTTCTTGTTCCCAAGAAAACAAAGGGCACACCTCAAACTATGACATGGAAATCGCTGTCGATCAGCCTCTTCGTAACTTTATTGCAACAATCATGCATGAGATGATCCATATCCTCCAGTGGGAAACTTCTGAGTGGGAAGGTGATGGCGAACAAGAGGCAGAAGAAAAAGAATATAAACTTACAGATGAATTCTGGAAAGAAGGTTTGTTATGAGCCAATACAGGCTACACATTGATATTCCACTTGGGACTGATGAAGAAGAAGCAATTGAACGGGTAAATGCTCTTATGCATTGGCACTTTTCTGATGTAGAGGCACAGGAAAAGCTCAATACGGTCATGGGTGGTATCGAGCAAGTGAACTATAGACTCGGACACGATGAGGATAGGCAAAAGTCCAACTACCTCAACAAAAATGACAACGGACACGTCACAAACAAGAAATTAAAGTTGACATTCCCCGCAGATGTGATATAATGGTGACACGGGCCGGACGCGGATGGCATTAGCAGCACCGCTTATAACGGTGTACTCGTGGGTTCAAGCCCCACCCGGCTCATTGGAGATATATTATGGCTAAGAGAGTTCTTGACAAATTCGACTTGGAAGCAGAACGCGAAGGTAATGCAATCAAAGGACACACGATAATTCGGCGTGGCTGGGGTAAAGGCATCACCAAGCAGAGAAATATGCACAAGCGTGGTGATGAAATTCAGACTAGTCGTGTCGTAAACCGTCTTAAGGTTTTTAAGTGAAATTGGTTGACAGAGACTGTCAATTATGTTAGAATAACTTACTGATGGATATTAATTATTTTATTATAGTACAAAGAGCGGGCGCCTTCTCCCCCAGAATGAGGTAGTTTGAGGTAATCTATCAAAACCTCTGCGTTACCGGAATTCGCATCCCGGAAGCTTGCCTCCTTAGCTCAGTTGGTAGAGCAATCGGCTTTTAACCGATTGGTCGTTGGTTCGAGTCCAACAGGAGGTACTTCGTTATGAATGTTTGGAGAATGAAAATGTTTCACAATGTAATTTCTAAAATCTTGTTTATTGTCGGACTTCTGTCCATCTGCCTTTCAATCTATGTCTATCAGACAAATTCTGAACTTGGCACGTTTATCGGTCTTTGGGTTCCTACTATGCTGATTCTCTCACACGGTAGTCCTTGGAACAACCGATACAAGTCCTGAAAAAAAGTTAATAAAAGACTTGACAAAAGAAAAAAACCTGTTACAATATAACCATACGAGTCGAGAAATGATCGGTACTGCATTTGAGACTCGACAACTAAAAGTACCAACTAAGGATTCTATACTATGACTAGCAACACACTCACCAAGAAGCGAAAGTGCATCAACTTCCTCACCGCCGGTAAGGGACTCACCCAGAACGAAGCTAAGGCTCGTTTCGGTGTCGGTAACTTCCGCGCCATGATCAGCAACATTCGTGCTGAGATGGAGCAGTACGGTAACTGGGAATGCGTCACTGAGAAGACCAGCAACGGTAGCACCCGCTACTTCATGCAGGACACTCACCCCGGCACTCGTACCTACGGGTATGACAAGTTCGGTAACCGCTACATGCTCGACAACGGCTGAGCAACAGTGTAGTTACTGATATCGGGAGGGGGTTCGTGTCCCCTCTCCCCATCAATCAGCAAGAGCTAGAGATTAATTTCTCTAGCTCTTGTTTTTTGTTAGATTATACATAGAAAGACTACAGTCCTTTGATGCATCAAGGAGCAGAAGAATGGCAGACTTTTACTGGTCAGGTATAAAAACCGGCGTTACAAGTGGTACAGCAGGAACTCCGAAGGGTTTGACTGCTTACGAATGGCATAATCAAGATAACTGGTTCATTAGAGTTGCAGGATCAACTGGAAACTCGTTTGGTGGCAGTGCTGATGTGGGTTACTACTTTGAATCCGCAACAAGAGTACCAAGAAAAGATGATAAAGTTTTCTTTGATCTTCTAGGAAATGATCCTGAAGCCGGACTTCAAGGCGGACCTTGGCCAAAGAACCCCTGCCTCTACGGTGGATGGTGTGGAGCATTCCCCCACCACATCAACGGTGGTGGACCCGGTTCTCCTAACGCTGGTGCAACTGGATATTGGTTAGGTTCTACTGGATCAACCGCTGAGGTTACTGGTAACCTCAGACAGGTCACAGTTACAGAACGATACAGTGGTCAGTTTATTAATATGGATCCCCCGACTTCTCGAAGAGTTACCGGAAAAGAACTTTCTGCTCACCAGTTACCTGTGCATTCTTTCAGTTATCCACTTGGAAGCATCGGTGATCGTCTTGATTTCTTCCCACCCAACGGTTGGTCTGGATCGAATCAGGCAGGAGCCACCTTTACGTTTGGTAACAGTGGTGAAACTGGACCCGGTAAACTTCCCTCTGGCTTAGCGATCAAGACATTTGAACTACGACATGACGGATATAACTTAGTCTCCCTCTCTGACGATTCCTTCATCAGACGATGTTATGTCACAAGAGACGGTGAAATGAGACTGAATGACAGTAACGTCATACTGTATGTCGAAGACAGAGCACTGGCTGATGCATATGTTAGCTACACACCCGAAGGTGAAAAGGTCGAGAGTCCTGGCTTCGTGACGGCGAGACCCGAGGGATCGAACACCAAACTAGTAAATGTTGGTTTTGGTAGTCTATGCAGAATAACCGGACTCACCGGAGCATATGATATCTTCATCGGAGCAAGTGGTGCAATTCCTCAGTTTGACTATGCACCAAGATTTAGATATAATGCCGAAGGCGGCGATTCGTATAGAGGTAAACACCAAGTTGCAGGTGACATCACCACAGCAAACATTTACCCACAAGAACGGGACGCGCAGGTGGTCGTTCAGGGGACGAGTGAGGGGCTCAACTCGGTTCCACAGAGTCCATTGAACTTAGTTCACCGAGTAAATTCTGAGAAAAATGGACCTTGGACAATTACCAATCTGAACATGAAGAGTTCCAATACCTTCTATGGTGTGCAACTCGGTATTCCTTCAAATAAATCTAATTCATCAGTAGAACAGCTTCGGGACCTGTTTAACTCAAACAATAATAAGTTTAACTTAAACGCCGGAGTTACTATTGAAAACCTAAACTTCGATGGTGGATCACTGTGGGTAGGTACAGATATTCAGAACGCCGGGAGTAATAAATCAGATTCATTCATCACCATAGTTGATGCGGATCTTGATACACAACCCAATGTCCCCGGATCAAATGGTGGAGATGATACGGTTGTTCTAAGAACTTATTCACCTTCAGACCCATCCTATACTGGTTTCCAGATTGGTGCTAGTGTGGGACCACTAAGTGCTGTCGGTGAAGAAGGTGCTCGCGTTGTAGATCCCAACACCAGAGTTCAATACACTCCCGGAATGTTTGTAACACTCCAGTGGTTGGGTGAACAGGGTGGTAACACTGGTAGTGAAGGTACGATTACCAAGGGTGCTCAAGCATTCGTCCAGTTCTCTAAGGGTAGGTAATCTAACCGTTAAATCTAAAGTAATTAAGAGGGGGGAGTGCAATACTCTCCCCTTTTTACTTTTGTTGGATTATACATAGAAAGACTACAGTCCTTTGATGCATCAAGGAGCAGAAGAATGGCAGACTTTTACTGGTCAGGTTTAAGAACCGGCGTTACAAGCGGAACAGGTGGCAACGCCATCGGCGTCACTGGATATCAGTGGCATAATAAAGATAACTGGTTTATTAAAGTATTAGGAACTACTAGTGGATACACTCAGGGTTCGAGTGGTGGTCTTGGTTACTACTTTGAAGGTGCCACAAGAGCGCCCCGAGGTAGAGACAGTGTATTCTTTACTCTACTCCCCGATGCAGAAGATATAGGATTAGCTGGAGGCCCTTGGCCGAAGACTCCTTGTCTTTATGGTGGTTTCTGTGGTGGTTTCCCAGCAGGTATCAGTTATGGTTCCATCGCAGGTGGAAGTGCTCAGGTTGGTTGGCCAAACCAAGGTGGACACACCGGAATGTGGGAAGGAACCACTGCCACTAACGCCGGTGATCTTCATGGCGAACTTCGTGAGTTAGTAATTTCTGAAACATATGGTGGTAAATTTAGCTATGAGACAAGCAAGGAATTTCATGCGAACGGCACCCCCATCGAGGTAGCTCGCCGCAAAGAAGTACAGATACCTGCTGAGTCATTCTCTTGGCCTCTTGGTGGCATGTCTATTGCGGCTCCTCTAAGTAAAGCAATCGGAACAGTCGTAGATAAATTCATGTCCAATGGATACTTTGCAACTGATGGACCTTCGGCTGGTCAATATCATTCAGGACCGAGTAAAACAGAAAGCAATGGCACAACTGGACCTGGCTTCGTTCCTAAGTTAGTAATCAAAGCAGAAAGTGTGTTTGATTCATCCAGAAACGTAGTTACACTTTGGGACTCTTATGTCAGAAACTATTATTGCGTAGGAAGTGGTCGCACCCAGTTCTACAACGGTGTTGTAGAAGTTTGGACTGATGAAAGAAACTTCTCTGGTCCAAACGGATCTAGCCTTCATGAAACCCGAAGTCGTCGTTTTTTCGATCTCGGCATTCAAGAAGGTCCCCAATTAAATACAACTCAATTCATAGGAAGTGGAGTGGGTCAGGTATTTAAAGTTCTCGGAAGAACAGGTCCACATAACCTAACCGTACAGGCTAGTGGAGACATTCCACACTTCATCTATGCACCTAGAGTTCGTAACGCTCAGGATACAGACAGAAGTGGTGCTGGACATGTCGCAAGACATAAAGTCTCTGGTAATATCGATAAGCTAGATGCTTATCCACAGTCTGTTCATACTCAGAGCTTCGATGACTTCCCGTCATTTGGACTTGGCGGTAGGAGAGACAAAAAGGATATCTTCGTCAACGGAAATTATCCTCTAGAGTTGGGTTCACAACTCTCCTTCTTAGTGTGGAACCGACATGATCTCCACAATGATGAGAGAGTAGTCAGACATGGACCATACACTATTGGTGAACTTACTTTACATGACTTCAATCCATACTACGATGTGAGAATTGAAAACACTGGTGGTAACGTATATCCAGCCAATCCCGACGAACCTCCTTTCCTACCGAATGACTTCATAACCAGATCTGGGTACTGGACAAACCACTTCAAATTTGGAGCAGGAGCCACGGTAAATGACTTCAAGATCGACGGTGGAAATTCCACCATTGCGACTGATGCGTTTGCTGGAGCAACCCGAGATTATCAAGAAGCCATAAGTGTTCTTGACGGACACATCACAGGTAAGGGTCGTTTGTTTGCCTTTAAACCTGATGAACTAACGTGGCAGGGTTTCCAGTTAGGTGCTTCCATCTCTGCAAACAACCCAGAAGAAGGAATGGAGATTCTTGATAAAGAAGCAAGAATTTATCCAGCACCTGGTCATTACATAATGACTCAGTATGTCGATGGACAAGGTGGAAACAGTGCATCCGAACGAATGGCTTCTCAGTCGTTCCGGACCGGCAAGATAAAACCTGAAGACATCACAGGAAAAGGTAAAGTTTAATATTGACATAAGTTAATTTTCTAGTATATTGGGGGGGAAGAAGAAATTCTTCTCCCCCTTTTTTTTATAAAGGAGATATTAACAATGCAAACTAGAAAACCAACAATCTATATCGCTGGTCCTATGCGTGGGTATGAAGAATACAATTACCCAGCTTTCGATCGGTGTGCAAATGTGCTTATTGCACAGGGGTGGGAAGTTGTAAACCCCGCACAACTGGATAGAGACGCAGGTAAACCGATGGCAGACCCTCTGTCCTTCGCTCCTGACACCAATTATGAAGATCATGAATTTATGCGTAAAGCATTATGTCGTGACATGGTTGCCATTTGTGAAAACTGTACTGCAATTTACATGATGAGTAAATGGGAAAACAGCAAGGGTGCTCAAGCTGAGTGGGCCCTTGCTAAGGCAATGGGTCTTGATGTTCATTATGAAGTTCCTCTGCCTAGACCTCTAGAACTTCGTGTATAAATATGATAACGCGAAGGAACTTATACAATGAAAAAAACAGCAATCATAAGTGGTGTGTGTGGACAGGATGGATCTTATCTGTCCGAGTTTTTGCTATCTAAAGGCTACAAAGTCATTGGACTAAAAAGAAGAACTAGTTTAATAACCACAGATAGGATTGATCATCTGTATGATAATGAAGACTTCATTCTTGAGTATCATGATCTGAATGATTCATCTTCTACTTGGAGATTGATATCAAAGTACAAACCAGATGAGATCTACAATCTAGCGGCACAATCACATGTTCGTGTCTCGTTTGATGTTCCTGAAGATACTGTCAACGGTATTTCTATGGGAACACTCCATATACTCGAAGCTATTCGAGCTTTGGTTCCTGATTGTAAATTTTATCAAGCGTCTTCATCAGAGATGTATGGTGATGCTCCTTGTCCAGAGACTGGATATACCGAAGAGTCTAGAATGACACCAGCATCCCCTTATGCTTGTGCTAAATTGTTTGCACATAACTTAGTTAGAAACTATAGAGTCGCTTATAACATGCACGCCTCTTCTGGTATTTTGTTCAATCATGAATCACCAAGAAGAGGTGAAACTTTCGTGACTCGTAAAATTACTTTGGCTGCCGCAAGAATCAAACTTGGCTTACAAGATAAATTATCACTCGGAAATCTAAGCTCATATCGAGACTGGGGATTTGCTGGTGATTATGCAAAGGCAATGTGGTTGATGTTACAGCAGGATAAAGCTGATGAATATGTAATCTCAACTGGACATACTTACACTGTAAAACATTTTTTGCATGAAGTTTTTGATATTGCAGGACTAGATCCAGAAAAGTATGTGGAGATAGACGATAGACTTTTCAGACCACATGAAGTTCCTTATCTGTTGGGTGATTCTAGTAAAGCGAAGGAAGTTCTTGGATGGGAACCAGAAACATCGTTCAAAGATCTAGCAAAGATGATGTACGATAGTGACTACAAGTTTATACTTGACACAGAAAAATAATTGTGTAAAATACGTATATGAACATTTTTGTACTTCACGATTCACCATTGACATCCGCAAACCACATGTGTGACAAGCACATTGTAAAGATGCCGGTCGAAACTGCACAGATGCTTTCGACCATTCATCGAATGCTTGACGGAGAAGAGTATGTCGCTTATTCAAAAACTGGTCGGCGAATCAAAAGGTGGACGCATTGGCTTGATCGTGACATGCCAGATCATAAGTTTCTGTACCATGCTACAATGGTAAATCACCCATGTACAATCTGGGCCCGCGAAACATTGGGTAACTACATGTGGTTGGTTTCCCACGGCCTCCAACTCTGTAGGGAATATACAAGAAGATACGATCGTCGTCATGCGTCAGAATCTATTATTGAATTCTGTAAGGCCGATTGGCCCGAGAACATTGATCAAGACACCTACCACAAGGTTACTCCCTTTGCTCAGGCAATGCCTGATGAGTACAAGGTGGAGGGGGATGCCGTTAGTGCCTACAGAAAGTATTACATCGGGGAAAAGGCTAGATTCGCAAAGTGGAAAAAAGGTATCGGCCGTTGTGATTACCGAAAACCTCACGATCCCCTACCCGAATGGTTTCCAGATCACGCTCTAGTATCACACTACAACTAATGGAAATACTCATCTCCACCATCTTGGTTCTCGGAACAGCTTCAGCTCACGATGAGTTAATGCAATCTATTTGTATTGTGGAAAGTAACTGTGACTCCACAGCAGTAGGTGCTGCTGGTGAAATCGGTCCATATCAAATTCTTCAGTGTTATTGGAAAGATGCTGTCGAACACAATCCCAGCATTGGTGGTGTTTATTTAGACTGTGTAGATAAAGACTACTCAGAGAAAATAATGTTGGCATACTGGAATAGGTACTGTACTGAAAAAAGATTAGGTAGAAAACCAACCGATGAAGATCGCGCAAGAATCCACAACGGCGGACCAAACGGTTACAAAAAAAGTTCCACAGTGAAATATTGGCAGTCAGTTAAGTCTAATATTACATAAATATAATGATTTGGATATTGCGCGAGTTGTTTGCGTCATTAACAACAACGGCGAAATCAGATGCCGGAGAATCTGATTAACAGTTTAGGCTATGAGATCATCTTTAAGGGTGCCTTCATGCCACGAAAGGAGACTGTTCAAATGTCTTACACACCAGAGAACGAAACAGCAATTGCGTATTGGACCAGACCACAGTATATTGACGTGAGTGGTAAAACGAAGATCGGTGTAGCAGCATACGCCCTCGAAGGAATCGAGAAAGTAGAATTTTATCTACATGATGCTGACAAGATCCCAACACAACTCAGTGGAGATTTTAATCTAGACGGTAAAGTAAACGTCGGAGATTTGAACTATATCCTCGCAAACTGGGGAACAGTTGGACCAAGAGATCTCGTAAAGGTGCTCTCCAACTGGGGTGCAAAACAAGAATACTCAAACATTCTTGGCATTGCTACAGAGGAGCGTCTCAACGAAGAGACTGGCGAACTCGAATGGTTCTTTGAATTCAATCCCGTACAGTTCACCCACGGAGAACGACTTCGCATCAGTGCAAAGGTTTATCCTAAGGTTGGCATTCCCCTTGAATTGAAGGGTTCATTCCTTGACTACCCATCAATCTGTGGACTCGATGTATTCCCAAACAACCAGACATGGGGCCCTGGCTATGATCCCGCACTCTTTGTAAGTGGCAAGGGTAACGATGAGACTGGTGATGGTTCCAGAAAGAATCCATTTGCTACGATTCATCACGCAGCATATCACGGTCTTGTTAAGGGTGACACCAACGCAGGTCGTGTGATCAAACTACTCGAAGGTGAACATAAACTTGCATCGAACAGCGAAGACCGTGATCTGCGAAGCGTAAACTCTTCGGGTATGTCGGATGATCAGTGGGTGACTATCGAATCCGCAGTCGATCCAGAACTATGCCCTATCGTCGGACAGCATAACGGCACATGGAGGTGTAAACTCTACTTCAAAAATGTCCACATCGTACCCGCTACAGTAGAAGATGGTGCTGAAATACTCAACGGTGGAAGACAAAGCATGTACTGTTTCGACAACTGCTTGATCGAAGGAAAGAGTAGAGAGTCTGGGTACATGGATCAAGAGACTGGTGAGTTTACCACCAGTGCCATGACGAAGAGTGGACCGCATATCTTCTCGATCGGTTCTACATGGAAGCGACACTTCCAACCCGCAATGCGTATCGTTGACATCCAGTCACACTATGATCTCATCGTTGGTGACATCATTCTCACTGGTTATTCTCATCTTGTGTCGAATCTATCGACATCTCGTCACGGGTTCTTCAATGATGATGATGGTAGTCCTCCACCAGTAAGTGGAGTCCATGTAGACTTGATTCAGACTCACACTGGAGGCAGACATGATGAGGTAGTCATTCAGGAGAATATCATCATTCGATACGTCACTGAATGGACTCGTAGTGGTGGACAGCAATTGTTCGGTACGTTCGGAAGAAACGATGTAGAAGGATCTGAATTCAGAAACTTTGCATTCGTAGGTAATAAGATTGCTCACTGGGCAGGAATCGATGATGATTATTACCCCGGAGCAAGACGAGAAGATCCCGAGAATCCCGAAGGACTTGGTAGTCTCCTCGTCGGACGAGCAAGAATGTTTGCATGGGGTTGCCACAACACTCGAAACTGTTTATTCCAAGACAATCTCATGTTTGGTAAGGGTAATTGGAATGGTAGTGAAACCACGAACAAGTACAATGGAGAAGAACTAGAAGTTTCATACCCATTTGAAAATGGTTACGGATCTCCCATGTACGTCAATGTCATGTGGCGAGACAACTACCGTACACCTGACAAGGAAGAGTATTTCATGCCAACACCTGATGCTACATCGGGATCTGGGCAGGGTACACCATCAGATTTGCGATTCGATCCCGAAACAATGACTCTACCTTGGACGAGTCCTGCTACGGGTGTTCACTACGAAGGAAACGCATCTAAGTTGGCAAGTCATAAGTGGAACTCTTATGCTAACAACGATGATCTACTTGAGAAGTGGAATAACTAATTTGAAGCAATTCATCTATGGACTTATGGCAGCCTTCTGCGTCACTTCGGTGGCGCAGGAGGTTTGTCGTCCCCCATTGATTTTTTTCGATGTACATCGAGAGGAACTCAAAGATGGATGGTTACACACCACCGGCGGTTCAGCATATGAAACAAGAATTACTGAAGTTGACTACTATGACAATCGACCTATTGTCGATAGTTTATTTTCATCACAAGGACAAATCACACTCACAAATACATCATCAACTTCTCTTGTCATAAAGTATAGACATCGTGTTCCTATCAGGATAGGTACTTACACTATAGCACAAGACTCTACTGACTATGAAGTATGTGTCGATGGTGGACAAGTAATATTCTATTACGAATCGCCAGCATTACAGATTGGTGTTCCACATGTGCAGGAGTGGACGTATTCAGTAGAGATACAACCGTATGGTGATATAGATGGTGATGGGTGTATAAACGGGAAAGACTTGGGAATTTTATTCGGTGAATGGGGTGTGTATGAATCAGACGCAGACTTCAACGCAGACGGAACCGTTGATCCAGCAGACTTGGGTATACTTCTCGCAAACTGGAAAGATTACGACTGCTGACCTGTTTTTTCGTTATAAATATGATGAGGAGATTTATTATGTCTAAAGAATTGTTTCATACTTCAATTAAGATCGACGATAGGTGTGTTGATTTGCTATTGACAGAAAGTGAAGCGAAAACAGCTTCGAATAGGGCGCAAGCCATGCCTACTAAAATTCCAGTAGATGGGCAATGTTGGCCTATTGAAAAACCAAATAGTAAATGTAGAATCTGGGATTTTGTTACTGGTAAATGTTCTTGCTCAGATAAAAGCAATTAATTTAGTTGCAATTATACTTTACTCTGCTATAATTAAGCATCAGAACGGAGAGCATTATGAGTGGTAAACATGGTGCAGGTAAAGGCGATAAATATCGTCAAGTTGATATGAAAAAGTATTCAGAAAATTATGATAAAATTTTTCCCAAAAAGGGAAAACCAACTAAGAAAAAAAATGGAGCTAAAAAATGAGTGTACGACTTATTAGAATTTTTGGTGGTGAAGAACTACTTGCGAACGTTACTTACAATGAAGATGAAACTATTTCAGTGAAGAATCCTGCTGTTCTTCTCCCAATGGGTGAAGGTAAGCTTGCATTCGCTCCTTGGCTTCCATATGCAGATGAAGAAGCTATCGTTCTCAAGAACGAACACATCGTTTTCGATATCGCACCAGCGGTTGAACTCATGAATCAGTACAACACCAGCATCGGTAACGGTCTAGTAGTTGCACAGGGTAATGCAGCAGGAATGGATCTTACTCAAGCTCTTCGGACTAAGGAAGAAAGCTCGCTCACTGATGACATGGCTGGTCTAAGGCTCACGACGTAATTTAAGGATTTATATAATGGCACAATCAAAACACGTTAACAATATTACAAAAGTAGGAAGTCCTCGTAGTTCAAAACCCAAAAAGGGTAATGCACCAGCAAGGACTTCCCGTTCGGGTAACGGGCGTAAAGTCAGATGATTTTCGCGCCCGTAGCTCAGTTGGATAGAGCAACGGACTTCTAATCCGTAGGTCGTAGGTTCGAATCCTACCGGGCGTGTTGGAGATATATCATGGATTATAATTTAACAGTTAGAGAAACAATATTACATAAAGTAAGAGTTCTCGACAGCACGAAAAATGAAGCAATAGAAAAAGCTCTAGAAATTGCAGATGATAATACGTCTGATGGTTTCGAAAGAAAGTTGGAGCTTGTTAGTGTGATACCTGATGAGAAAACAAAAGTTTGACAAATTGGCAGAAGTAGCCAAACCATTCGCTTTTAAAAATCCTAGACCTAAAAAACATGTATCACTTATACTTGTTAGGAACAATATAATTTCTATTGGAACAAATGAGCAAAAATCTCATCCAAAAGCAAAGAAGTTAGGTTATAGATATGATGAAGTCCATTCTGAATTGGATGCACTTCTGAAGTGTAAAGAAAGAAAAAATCTTATGCTAGTAAATTTCAGATTCAATAGGTTTGGTGACATGCGAATGTCTAAGCCCTGTTGTATCTGTACTCCTTGGTGTAAAATGATTTTCGATAAAATTTATTACACAAAAACCGATGGATATGAAAGGTTGGTTTACTGATGAACATAACAGAAACAGTTGTTGAGGTTACTAGTCATAAAATTGGTACTATTTCTGAAATATCAGAAACAGCTCAAGGTAAAAAGTACCTAATCGATTTTAATGGCACTAAAGTTTGGAAAGATGGGTCTGATATAAAACTCTATCTTACATCCGAACAAAAACATAACGGGGGAGAACTTTTAAATGGCTGAAAAAAACGATAACGACTTCATGGAATCATTCGATGAAGGCAGCTTTGGTTTTATGGCAGTAAATGAAGATGAACTTAATGATATCATCTCATCTGCTTCCACCGCTGCACCAGAAGAAATTGAAAATATCCAAAAAAAGCTTGATCAAATCATAGAACTCAATAGCACATGCGAGGGTTCGGTTGAAGTAAAAGCTCAATATGATGTATTGATCAAAGCAAAAATGGAAGAAATAGAGGGTTTGATTCTACCCCTTCTTATTAATCTTAAGAAGAACGGAACCAAAGATTATCTACACTGGCCGGGTGGACAAAGAGAATCTCAGTGTGATTTGCAAATTGAAAAACTACTTCGTGTTACGAGATCTTAAGTAAGGTGACTGTGAATGAAATTTGAGCATGATATTAAACTAGATTATAATGACGTTTTAATTTGTCCAAAAAGATCTGTACTTGAGTCTAGATCTGAGGTTTCTTTACACCGAAGATTTAAATTTAAGTGGACTGATTATGAACTTAGTTGCGTTCCAATAATGGCTTCAAACATGGATACAACTGGGACTATTGATATGGGTAATGTTTTATCCAAGAATGGAATGATTACTTGTGTCAACAAGCATGATATCCAAAAGAAATGGCCAGAAGAAGTGTGGGGCTTAGTTCCAACTGTTGGTATGTCTCAGCATGATTTCAAGAGACTAGAAAACTTCTTTAAGAACAACCCAAAAAGAAAAATCATTTGTGTTGATGTTGCAAACGGATACAGTCAAAGGCTTTTAGAATATGTAAAAAGAGTGAGACAAACATGGACAGACAAGATTATCATAGCCGGAAATGTTGTTACGAGAGAAATGACAGAAGCTTTAATTTTGGCTGGTGCAGACATTGTAAAAGTTGGAATTGGCCCTGGCAGCGTCTGTACTACAAGAAGGATTACCGGAGTGGGGTATCCCCAACTTTCAGCAGTGATAGAATGTGCGGATGCAGCCCACGGACTGGGCGGACATATCATCGCTGATGGTGGATGTACTTGTCCGGGTGATGTAGTAAAAGCATTTGGAGCTGGTGCAGATTTTGTGATGTTGGGTGGGATGTTAGCAGGACATGATGAAAGTGCCGGTGAGCATTTTACTGATGAAGATGGCAACATATCACATAAAATCTTTTATGGTATGTCTTCCGATACTGCAATGAATAAGTACAATGGTGGAGTTGCTTCATACAGAGCTTCTGAGGGTAAGACTGTAATGGTTCCATACAGAGGAGCTGTGCAAGAAACACTACAGGAAATTACAGGTGGTCTTAGATCTGCGTGTAGTTATGTCGGAGCGAAGACTATAAAGGAACTTCCTAAGTGTACTACGTTTATTAGAGTAAATACCCAACTTAATGAAATTTTTGGTAAATAGTCTAGACTTATTCTATGATTATGCTATAATGAAAACGTCGAGTTAACCTGCGAGCGTGGCGGAATCGGCATACGCAACAGACTTAAAATCTGTCGCCCTTCGGGGCTTGTGGGTTCGAGTCCCACCGCTCGTATTTTTTTATCGGGGTGTAGCACAGCTTGGTAGTGTGCCTGCTTTGGGAGCAGGAGGTCGCAGGTTCCGCAGGTTCAAATCCTGTCACCCCGATTTAGTAACCATATCCTCCACCACCACCGCCACCAGATGATGATGACGAAGATGAGGATGAAGATGATGAAGAAGACGACGAAGACGAAGATGAGGATGATGTAGATCTCATAGGAGACGAGCTACTTTGTGTTTGCTGTCTCCTCATACGAGAAGAGGGTGATGGTGGGGTTGATCTACTTTGCCGTTGTTCTTCAATTCTATTTCTATCATCTTCTGTAACTCTATCGATATTCCGATCTTCCCCTTGACGATCTGCATCTGCATTGTCTCTCTCAAGTCTGATTTCATCTTGTAGTCTAACCAAATCTTGGTTTTCTGTTATTCTTGACTTGCCTGCAACTTGTGAAACTATATTAACTCTATTTCCCATGCCTGGATGATTTAAGCAAAAGTAAAATAAAGGTGTGGTTGCAAGATTATCACTTGGTTCAATTACTATGAAGTTAGTATAGTTTTGACCTAATGGAAACACTAAACCATTATTGTGTGTTCCATCTTCGGTTCTAGAAAATCTTAAATTGTGGGTTGGTGCATTGGTGAAATCAATCACATAAGACTTTCCTGCTTCTAGTTCTAAAACAGGTTGTCTTTGATCTAGTATCGAATAAACATTACCAGGTCCACCTTGTCTTGGAACAGCATTTATCTTTATTATATGGAGTTGTTCATCTCCTAAAAATGAACTAACACCCGGCACATCCACGAACTCAACGTTCTCAATAGGTTCTTTTTCTTGCTCTTGGGTTTGTGTTCTAATTACAGAAAGTAGAATTTTTTCTCCCACTGTGTCCTCGGGAGTGATCTTATCATAAAATTCTATTTCACCTTTCGCATCTACTATCCGCACATCTTTTACTTTGTATCTTTTATTTTTATTTCTCTTTGTGTTCGCAAATGACACATAGTCACCAGGTCTTATATCAATATCAAACGAACCCAATTGATTCACAACAAAGTATTTTTTTCTAATCTCTTTTAGAATTTTGTCTGCGGTTATTTGTAGGGGTTCCAAAAACCCAGAAGACATGTAGTTTTTATCATAACTTTGTGATTTTGTAACAGATGAAACTTCAGCAGAAATTATTTTATTGAAGTAGTTTTTAAACACATATGTGCCACTTAAATTGGATTCTGCTCCATCTAAATGGCATGTGTGTTCTCCTTCAGATAAAGTAAATATTTCTCCTGAAACCAAAGTATTAAAAAGAACGTCAATTTTATTTAAGTCTCTGCGATTGAGACAATTTTCGTAATTTATTAATGCCTTTTTATTATCATCATACAGATTGATGTTTGGGGAACAGTTTTGTCTTTGATCAACATCAACATTATCTTCCAGTGTATCATAAAAAGAAAGTCCTGTGAATACACCATCTCCGACGTTTATTAATCGATCGGAATTTGATGATAAAAGAGAACTTTTTTGTTTTCTTTTTGTGTTACGTCTACTCATTTATTATGAACCTATGTAATGAATTGTTCCTGTACCACTCACTGTTCTTGCAAATAACAAGCTTAAGTTATTGCATTCCAAGAACAAACTTTCTCCTGCTTCGAGTGGATAACCGTTATTCACTGCATTTGATACAGACTTATCACCAACATAAACAATATTAGTATTATCTGGAGCTGCTTTTATCGTTACACCAGACTTGAGTGCTTTCTTAGCAAACTGAGATCCTGATGTGGAGATTATCTTAGATCCAGAGATGATTGATCCTGGTCTTGTTACTTCACTGATTTTTGCGGAAAGTCTGCCATTTGTTATATTACTGGATATTGTTGTTATAGCCGATGTATTTGTTTGGATCGAATCCAACTTAGATACACCCGGTGCAGTTGCGCCTTGCAAGGCTTGGATGATTCTATCATCATTTATACTCCATGCCCCACTAGTTGAGACTGGAAGAGTATCGGTTGTTGTAATGGAAATTGCACCATCATTTTCACCCTTGACGGTGATTGGGTATGCTCCGGTTATACCACGAACAAACAATCCTTCTGCCGCATCATTGGTTACACCTAACTGGGTGTTTAGTCCCACGGTGAAAGTGATACCTGCGTTAACCATAGCAACCTTGAGAGCGTCTCCAGAGAAACCTGCTCCATGTATCTCAATACCTACGGTGTTACCACCACCAGCACCGAATACCTTCACAGAGTCCTGAGAGGTGTTTAACGCTCTCCCTCCAGAAATACCCACTGTACCCGATACAGTCACCTTGTCCGTTAGAGAGCTTAGATAGCGTCCTCCGGTGATCTCAACTGGTGTAGCACCAGCAGAGTAACCAATAGCGACTGAAGTATTTGCAATTGTTATATCACCAGTAACACCAACGGGGAAACCACCAGATCTACCCTCTATTGGTCCAGAAACTCCAACATGGCCTCCACCTGATGTGTTTCCTGCAACAACAAGAGCATAGATTGGGTCGTTGGTTGTGCCAACCCCTTGGTTTATAATTGGGAACGATCCTGATGCCTCTACCTTTCCTGTTACGGAAATGGAATCGCCAGATGATCCGTAGAACTTAACTGGCAGGGGATATGTGTCACTTACACGATAGGAGATGTTCTCATCACCCCATGAAAGTTTATTGATGGGGATATGGATTCCGGAAAATCCGGCTCCAGATGTATTGAAGTCTGTTGCTAATCCTGCGGTTCCGCCGAATACTGTAATTGTTATAGAGGAAGAGGCCATTTTTATCTCCTGCTGTCAAGATATATATATGTAGCTTGACATGCTATTTTCTATGTGCTATGATACCAAACAAAGGAAGTTATTATGAAATTTGAAGAAGTGACTAAAAAAGATTTTTCTAAATTGATCGAGAATTATGTGAGAGAAAAAGGCGGATCTTACCTCGATGCCATTATTATTCAATGTGAAGAGTCTGATATCGAACCTGCCTTAATTGCAAAATACTTAAATAAGCCTATCGTAGAAAAGCTACGAATAGAAGGTGAAGATATTAATCTCATACCGAGAATAAAATCTAAACTTCCTATTTGACACACTATATATTTATGTTATAATACACACATCGAACTGGGGAGTTCCCAGTGATAAAAGAACGAGGTAGAACCTCGGAAAGGATCTAATATGGCTAGTTTTGCTGATATGAAGAGTAAGTCGAGATCGAGTGTACAGGATTTGACGAAGAAGTTGGAAGCAACCAACAAGTCTGAGTCTTACAAGGATGATCGATTCTGGCGACCAGAATTAGACAAGTCGAGTAATGGTTTTGCCGTAATTCGTTTCCTCCCCGCTGCTGATGGAGAAGACGTTCCTTGGGCAAAGCTCTATTCGCACGCATTTCAGGGTAAGGGTGGTTGGTTCATTGAGAACAGTCGTACCACTCTTGGAGAGAAGGATCCAGTGTCAGAAATGAATTCTGAACTCTGGAACAGTGGGATCGAGTCTGATAAGGATCTTGCAAGGACCCGAAAGAGAAAGCTGAATTATATCTCTAACATTCTTATTGTTAGCGATCCAGCAAACCCACAAAACGAAGGTAAAATTTTCCTCTACAAGTATGGAAAGAAGATCTTCGACAAGATCCAAGAAGCGATGCAACCAGAATTTGAAGATGAAGATCCTATCAACCCATTTGATTTTTGGGGTGGTGCGAACTTTAAACTGAAGGTTCGAAAGGTTGCAGGATTTATCAACTATGATAAGTCAGAGTTTGACTCTGCGTCTCCACTTATGAACGGTGACGACGATGGGTTGGAGACTCTGTGGAAGAAGCAGTATTGTCTTACTGCTTTCACCGAAGCGTCGAACTTCAAGTCTTATGATGAACTTAAGGCTAAGCTGAGTCAAGTGATTGGTGCAGATATCAGATCAACCGAGGTAAACAATTCCACGGTGGATACGATGACCGCTCCAGTTGATTCTTCAAGTGGTTCGAAGGAAACCGAGAGCGAGTCTTCTACTTCTGAAGACATGGATGCTGTGGATTACTTCCAAAAGCTCGCGGACGAGACTGGTAATTAATACAGTGCAGAACGCCACTTAGGTGAGTCAAAACTTTTTGTAATAAGACGAGTCACGGGATCGGAAACGTTCCGTGACTCGTCTGTTATAGCTTCCCTGTTTGCCTGCTCCACTACTTGAGTTTGTCCTAGAGAGGGATTGGGAAGAGGGTTGGTTTGGGGATCGATATTCCGAGAAATATCTTGGGCTTGGATTTGTGATTCTAATTTGAGGTTGGATACTTTTATTTCATCATTTATTCTGTTTTTTTCTTGTATCGCAATTGGTGTTGCCATTTGATTAGAATTTGGTGAATCGACGATTTCAGGTTTTTCTGGTTTTTTATTTTCGCCTGTTATACCTTCTGCTTTAAAGAAACCCAAAGGTTTTTTATTTTCGATATTTGGTCTTATATTAACTTCATTCGCATATGATTCGATAGCTTCTCTAAACATACCTTCTCTTGCATCTTTATTAAAAACAATATCAAACATGCTTTGTTTGGATATCAATTCATTATATTTTTCTAAAGGTATGACAGCTTCTGGAGCCTTTTCCGCAACCACAACTGTTTGCGGAGTCTTGACAATGCCACCAAGTTCCATGCCGGGTAATGTATTGAAATTGTTTATGGTTTTTACCATGGTGGTTTTTAATGGTTCCATAAACGAATTGTCAATAAAGTTAATAACAGATTTTTTATTTAATATAAAGTTTTTGACTTTATTAGTTTCTGTTTTGACCGTTTTTACAGTTTCGTTTGGTATTAAATTAAAACTTTGTTGTAGCCGATTATCTACTTTTGTTTTATCTAATTCATTTAAATTTTGTTCTGGTAATCTAGTAAAATTAGATTCGTTTGATATCTGCTCTGCTGTGTTTAGTCGTTGTTCTGGTAATCTAGTAAAATTAGATTCGTTTGATATCTGCTCTGCTGTGTTTAGTCGTTGTTCTGGTAATCTAGTAAAATTAGATTTGGTTGATCCATTCTTCACCGATTTAACAGGTGGAGCCTGATTAAACATTTCTTCTGGTGATACAACAACATTATTTTGATTTAGTCTGTAAATTTTTTGTTCTGCTGGAGAATTTTTAAAATTTCTTTTATCCATTCTATACAGCTTTTGCTCTGGTGATTTTATCGTATTGTAAATAATATTCTGTGGCTGTTTTACAACATAATTACTTTTTACAGAATGAAATTTATTATTTACTATTCCATTTACTATTTTTGTTATGTAATTTTTATCTACGGTTTCTTTGGTTACCTGATCTTCTTTTTTTTTATAATCAGAACCAGAATAAAAGTCAGGAGGTGGAGTTTGTTGATCTGGAATTACATAATTATCAGATATATCTCCCTCTACTATGTTGGCTACGTTTGTCTTTTTGATGTTACTCTTTTTCAGATTAGACTTTTTTACTCTGTCCTTTTTAAGATTTGATATGGCAGATAATAAAACACCATCGCCCTGATTCGAACGAGATTTCTTTTTTTCTTTAAAAAAGTCTAAGTGATTTTCCATTTATCAGAATCCTCTTTGTTTGGCCATCATTTGTTCAAGTCTTTCATTTTCCGCTCGAATTACTTCCCCCACTTGTGACACTAAAATCTCTCTTTCCCAACATAGTAAATTTTCCAGATCACCTCTTGTGTAATTAAAGTTGTGCATAAGTTGAAAATTTATATTGTAATGGTAGAGAAGATTTATGTGGCTGAGGGCAATAGAAAAAAATCAGACAATCCTCTAAACAGCACTTTCTTGGTTTTTCCATCTTTCGTTTCATATGAAACTTCTTTTTCTAATCTAGGCATAGTTGCAAAGAAATTCAATACAGATTCAAACTGTGAGTTTGTCATTGAGTTTACAAACTCTTCTATTTCAGTTTCATTTAGTGATTGGACATCACTTATTAGTTCTTCTGGAGTTTGTATTTTGTTTATACACTTGACGATAAGTTTGTATAATACTTCGGAAGATGTTGCATCCAATGTTTGAAGATCGATATAATCCATCAGAGTTGGATATTTCATATGGACTTCAACGGTTTCACTTAATTTTATTTTATTGGTGTGTGCATCTTCTGTTTTTAATTCAATATCTGCTAAGTTTATTTTAAGTTCAATTCTCTCGTTTGATTCTGGGCAAATTATAGCAGGAGATACTGTTTCATCAACAGACTTTTCTCTTAACTTTATAAACAGATATTCGATATCAAATAGTGGTAACTCATATGGATTCCCCACATTTTCTACGCAACATTGTATCATTTCTCCTAAAGCTTTGAGAATAGAGGCTGCGTCTCCGGTCTCTTGAGCCTGGAGGAGAACCTTTTCTTCTTTTACCAAGAAGGGTCTAAGAAAAGTTTTTTTCTTCTTAGATGGAATTTCAACTTGATACTTAGGAAGATCAAGTGTTAGTAATTCTGAAATCATAGTTTAAATCTCCGTTTTATGCGAATGCCGATCCGCCAAAATTAGGAAAGGACACTCTTGTTGCTGGCTGATATTTTATATCAACATAGTTAAAAAGAACGTCGAAGGTTGCAAATTCATTTGGTTGATCAATAGAAAGATTTATCGGTTGAATAGCAACTGGATATGCTTCACCCACAAACAATATTGCTGGAAAATCCCCAGTCACGGTTCCATCATCTATGGGGATTTTTCCCGTCCAAATATCTTCAAGTTGCAAAGACAACCAACAATCTTTTATCTTATCATTATATAAGTTATCAGTGCTTATATATGGAACTTTATTGGATGGTCTATAACTAGTACCCGTACTGTCATCTATACCACTTACAGCCTTCATCCAGTCTGATATTTGTGCGTATAAGGTTAATTTACTACCAAGCCAAAAAGTTACCAAAAGTTGCTGTGTGTTATTTCTTTTTCTTGGTATTTGTCTTCTAAGACCCTGAAATTCTTGAGTATCAAACTCAACTGTCATTCCCGGAAACGATACTGATTTTATTGCTACAGGATCATTAGGATCTTCAAGATCTCCAGATCGTGAGAGTCCTCGCCAACTTGCTTCAAACTTGTTAGTTCTTGCAGGGTGTTCTGTGGTACTAAAGAATGTTTTTAATTTTGATAGTGAGGACATTTCTTACCTTATGTTGAGGGTTTTTTCTGTTACTATTTTAAAATGCCAACCTTTTTCCTCACAGTATTTAGTCGCGGCAATCCATTTTGCTTCGTTTACCGCATAAGTTTTTACTTCTGATAAAAATGTTCTTTTGGACTTCTTCTTCTTTTGTGGCTTTTTTGTCTGTTTTTCTGGTTTGACTTCTATAACAAATGTTTTTACATCACCGTCTTTTGTTCTTATTTCTGCTATAAAGTCTGGATAGTATCGATGTGCTTTATTGTCAACTGGTGAAACATATGGAATTATCAGCTCTTCACTTCCCCATTGTAAAACATTTTTATTTTCATCTAAATATTTACAGACTTTTCTTTCCCACAAAGATCTGCAAATGATGTTTTTCACATTTCCAGCGTATTTGCTTGTGTTTATTGGATTAAATTTTGTTTTATATGCCATAGTTCTAACATATATAGTTAGGCCCAAGGAGAAAAAATGCCAGTATCTAACCCAAATTTTGCCTATCCTGCCATAAACAGAGAGCTTCCATCTGAGATTGACAGTTATATGTATATTACATGCAGAAAATATGCTGGTACAGCGCAAGCAAGGGGAAATCCTTCTGCAATTCCTGTTTACGCACTGATCAGACTACCATTACCACAAGATTTAGCAAGAAGTACTGGTAACAATTATGAGCCAGAAGATTCCACAAAGACATACAATATAAGTAAAACGGCCACCGCCTCGGCTAGTCAGGGAGTCGAATCTATGGGAATAATTAATAGAACAAGTTCTGCCTACGCTAGGAATGGAATAAAAGGCGCTGCGGGGTCGGTGGTCATTGATGCAATGTCTCCAGTACAAACCCTCGCCAAACAAGCCGGAAAGATTGCCATCAATACGGTCTCGGATCAGACCAGTGAGCTGACAACTTCAAGAAGGAATATGATGTCCCAAGAAATGACTTGGAAATCCACAACACAAAGAGACTTTACATTTAAGTGGTCATTAGTTCCCCGAGGTAGGGCCGACGTTACGGCGATTTCTAATATTTCTTCTGCGTTTGAAGCATATTCGTTGGGACAAAAAGATATATTGAGTCCGTTGTCTAGAGTTCTTGCTCCTTTCATGTGGACAATTGAATGTAAGAGGGATAATGGAATTGATATAACAGAACAAACTATAGGAACTCCAAAATTGTGCGGTATATCTGATGTATCTGTAGTAAATGACACAAAGTCTATGGCTGAAGACGGGGAAGGCAATATCTATCCCATGAAAACGGAACTTGTTGTTAAGTTTACGGAAATAGAACCAATCCTGTTTAACGCATCACAAACATCAGGCGGGGCCAATCCTCGTGCTGGAATTCAAACCAGATCAGAGGCGTTCCAATCATGAGTAGTAATTACTTTAAAAAGTTTCCCAAAACATCATACACAATGCCAAATAATCAAGTTTTTGAAGTGGTTGATATTTTTAGAACAGCAAAATTCACAGAGACTTTTAAAAAGGATCTTTCTGCTTTCAAAAATCATCAGTATATTGAATCTGATTCTTTGGACAAACTGGCATATAATGAATATTTGGATCACTCGGCATTCTTTGTGATAGGTCTTTTTAATGAGATGATTTCACATAAGGATTTTCCTCTTTCTTACGATGAAGAACAGAATTCATTGGAAAGAGATTTCCGGGGGACCGCTTATTACTTTGATGATGTTTTGGATAAAATAAAATCAGGTGATGTTGTTGTATTTTATACTGCGCTTTCTTCTGATAAATGGAAAGAAGCTGGTGTTGTAAAGTACTATGACAAAAAGTTTAGAAGAATAGTTGTAAAAGAAGAATTTACAAATACATCCAATGAAGATAATTTAAAAACAAGTCCTCTTCTTTATGTTTACAGAAAAAACCTAACAACAAATACATATGATTTAGTTTATGGTACTGGTGATTCTAAAGTTAGATATAAAAAACAAATAGAAAAAGACATGTTGATGAAGTTCATTACTCTAACGGATGGTGGTAGAATTGAAATTTCTCCTTATAGAAAATTAGATTCTGCTGGATCGGTGACAGAACAGTTTGATTTTTCTAATAATTTAAATACTGAAACTGCTTTGTATAAATTCATTCATAATGAAACTACTCCTCCGACGACTTCTCTTCGGTTCGAAAGAGAAAAGATTAATAATTCTAAAAGAATACTAAAAATTCCAAATAAAAAGTTTATTCCTAAAATAAAACAAGCATATTTTAATATGATCCGAGGAACTAGCAGAAGAGGATCTAGGGTTATAGCATAATGGCTGATATTTATTATAAATCTTGTAATATACACAAACTTAAGATAATCAAAGAAGACCTGAATGGAAATGAAATTTCTTCCATGGGTGTTCTTGGTGAAGATGTTCAGGAAGCTCAATTGGCAGTAGGCTCACCATCTCAATTTGGTGGTATGTCTATATCAGAATCATTATTGAGTCCCAGTATGACAGGAAACTTGATCATATTGGGTGTAGGTGATATCATTGATAATTTTAACTTTACTGGTAATGAAAAAATAGAACTTGACTTTGAGAGTGCAGTTGAAGATGTTCAAGCAAGGAAAACTGCTACATTTTATGTTTATGAGTTCGTTGAATTACAGAGTCCAACAACCACAACCAGAACAAGCGGTGGACAACAACTTAGATATTATCAATTAAAGTTTTCATCAAAGCAAGCTGTGAAATATTATGAATCAGAAATACCTTTTGCTGGTGATACTGAATTCATGGGTAAGATAGCAGGGAATGATGCTGATGGTAGTCCGGGACTTATTGATTATCTTGCGGGTAAATATTTTTCTGATGAACCTTTCGAAATAGAAGATACACAAAATTCAATTTGGATTAGAGGTAATAACCTTTCTTTACCACAAAGAAAACCTGTTATTTCTATGGCCTTGATGGAGCTTATAAACTACGCCGCTTCCTTTTCTGTTAGAAAAGAAAATCCAAATGCGTGTTTGTATTTCTTTTGGCAAGACTTTGATGGTTGGCACTATAAGTCACATGAGGCTTTATTGGGAGAGGAAGCCGAGCAGTTGTCAACGGGTAAAAACTCATATTCAGTTTCTTCTAATGAACTAGATCCATTTAGAATCAAAAAGCTAGTTGATGATTCTGGTATGTCATTTACCAGAAACATGTCAGATCGCTCTGCTTTTCTTGGAAGATATACAATAGTCAAACCAAATTATTTTGATCCATATGCTAGATTCTTATTCGATGATGAAAAGTATTTATATAAAACGTATGAATATAATTATCAGGAAGATAAAGAAAAGTGGAAAAAGTTAGAATCATATCACTTAATTCCGGATGATTTTGAATTGGTTCAGACTGAGGCTCATAAAAACTATGATGATATCTGGGGTTGGTCTGATAAAGGAAAATACAACGAAAACTCTGATATGGAGTACATCAGAGGGCTGACATCTGAATATCCAAATGAACTTTGGCAAAACTATTTGGATATGTCTGAGTTAAATATAGAAACTCTCAAGAAAATTAAAAGGGAAATAAAAGCACCAGTTTCCCAAGCGTTGGATGAATATAGAAGAAAAAGGGATTTAAAAGAGAAGTGGAATATTTACAAGTATTCTGTTTGTTGTATCGCTGATGATCAGGATGAATTGAAAAGTGTATTAATAACAGACTATTATCCAATAGCAAAAAATATTTTTAGATATGAGTGGAAAGAAATAGAGTTAATACCAAAGATAGAACTTCTGAATTTCATGGGATTGACCGCAGATCCTATCTTTGCAGTAACTGATGATGATGAAATTTTAGACTGGTATGGTGCCTCGGTAGGAACAATTAACAATATCACAGTTCCTGGTCTGGAAAATGTAAATACCGGCGAAGATTTAATCTTAAAAGATTTGCATGGGATTGCAAACATAAGAGGCTCGGACGACTCTGTGTTTGATTCCATTCCAAGTAACCTACGAGCCGCAATATTTGGTAATTTGACAATCGAAGAAATGCGAGGTAAATTCACAGAAGGATTTACTTTAGATTTTTATAATGATGTATATTCTCCTTTCCTTGTTCTTAAAAAGAACTATGGTGGGAGAGGATATACTTACGATTATACAGGAGCTTACAACTTAAATGAAGTGATGAATAGATCTTTGTTTAATTTTGCGGAAGAAGATGGCCTTCCGGATATTCCTGATAACCCACCATATGAAAAAGAAGCTGATACTTTAGTTGGACCTGGAGTCAACACAAACAAAGACAGCACAGATTATCCCAGAGGATATACACCAAACCCTATTGGATCTTATCACATAACATCGACCGGGGATTACTGTCCACAGACTTCTATTGGACAAGTCGTAAACTTATCTGTTATTGATCAAACTGATTTGACTTTGTTTGGATTGAAGTTGACACAAGGTTATACTGGGGACAAAAAGAAAATTTATTACTTCAGTGCAGAAAATGCCCATGATGGTCTTTGTGAGGGAGATTGTAACAATGGCTACTGATCTACAAATAATAGACGCTCTCCGAAAATATGTAAAAGAGGGCAAAAAAACAAAAATGAACACAAAGTATGCATATCGTGACGAGTATATTTGTGCAAATCCTGGCGGAGAAGTTAGCAACGCTGGATGTCCCGAGGATGATCCATACTGTAACTGCCCATGTAAAGATCTACAACCAAGGAAAGCAAAAATATATGAAAAACTGGATTTCATACAGTGGTTTAGGTCTAGATTTGGAAGTATTGTAAATCTTGACTCTACGACTAACTATGTCGTTTTAGAACAAGAGGGTTTGGATGATGAATGGAACTTTATTCAGTTTGAAACATTGGCTGATGCAAAAACTGCATTACTTGAATTTCCAATAGATCCAGATCCAACTGATGATGAACTGGATGATATGGTTTTAGATACAAAAGAATGCCTTAAAATAGAAGATGTTTTAGGTGAAGAGTATCTCGGTTGTTTGTGGGACGAACCAAATAGTCCTAGTAGTTGTAATTGTCCGTGTATTGGGGATAAATTTCATGAATATATGGAATATACGAAAAGTTTAGCCACTTTTTGGGATACTCCGCCACACACTCCGTTGTATAGAAACGCTCAAGGACAATTGGCAAGTTCGCAGGTCATACAAATTGGTATGGTTGGTAATCTAAATCTAAGACCAGGTCATATCATAAGAATCACTATTCCACCAGAAGAGGCCGATCCTAATATAGAAGAAAAGAATTTGAGTGGTAAATGGATGATTCAAGAAATTACACATGAAATGAATGATCCAACAATTTACTTCATGAGACTTACTTTAACTAGAGATAGTTTGTTGAAAAGCCCAGAAGAATCCGAAGAAATCACTGACTGGTTGAAAGATATCCAGTAAAAAATATTGGCTAAATACAGTAGCCAAGGAATCATCACATGCCCATTTATTCAGACTTAGATTTTAGTTTTGGATTGAATTCTTTTACGAAAGACGTAAATAAGAAGACTGATATAAATGCAGTTCGTCAGTCTATTCAGAATATAATACTGACTGGACTTGGAGAAAGACCATTTGATGAGGACTTCGGTGGTGGGTTATATGAGTACTTGTTTGAGAATGATAATGCTATTGATTATGGTATACTGCAACACAGATGGGAAAACTTAATAGCAAGATATGAACCCAGAGCCACTCTAGAAAAAATTGAAATTCTGGAGAGGGAGAGTAATTTTGATGTTGATGTTAGAGTTACTTACAAGGTTATTTTGCAGGACACAACTGTTACCGATACATCCACAATTGTGGTTGAGTTAGAAAGGCTTCGATAATGAGCAATCCCAAAATTGAACTAGGTAGTTTAGATTTCGATGAAATCAAAGCAAGTCTAAAGTCATTTCTTGGTGGACAAGAAGAGTTTAAAGATTTTTCCTTTGATGGATCTGCCATTGGAACCTTAGTTGATCTTTTGGCTTATAACAGTTTTTATTATGCATTCTATAATAACATGTTTGCAAATGAGATGTTCATTGATACGGCACAAAGACCTGATTCTTTAATATCTTTAGCAAAACCAATGGGTTATGTTGTTCCCGGTAGAATTTCTTCTTCGGTAAGTTTAAAATTGCGAGTAGCCGGCGAAGCCGGAGCTTCGGTTGCTGCTTTTCAGCCAATCCAAGCAACTAATGCAAATGGACAAACAACTACGTTCTTTAACGCAAAAGAGTTTACTCTACAGAATATTCCGGGGACAGAAGAACCGATTGCAATTTTTGATGCATATCAAGCGACAGAAGCAGTGATAGAACAAATTTTTGAAACTGAACCAGAACAACAAAGAGTTTTTCTTCCTAGCACAGACATTGACATTAGAACAATTAAAGTTGAAGTTGATGTCGAAGGAACAGGTACGTTTGTTGAGTACAGAAGAAGTGGTACTTTTGCTCCAAACATATTCGAAGACGATACAGTCTACTTTTTAGAAAGAGAAAGAAATGGATTCTATGTTAATTTCAGTGGGAGATATGATCCCAGTACCGGAATTGTTATAGGATCTGGACTAAACACAAACAGTATTGTTAGAGTTTCGTATTTGGTGTCCGGTGGTCAAGCAGGAAACAACTATGGATTCTTTGCTTACAAAACCATTCCCAATTCAATAGACGGCGGAACACAAATATCACTCAATTCGGGAACACAGTTAGTCCCACAAACTGGCAACTCTTCCGGCGGTAAAGATGATCCAGATCCAGATAACCTTAGATTCTTCATACCAAAAACATTTGCGGCGCAAGACAGAGCTGTTACTAAAAATGATTGTCTTGCACTTTTAAATGAAGCTGGATTTGGTCAGGGAGAAGGCGATCCCAATAAGTTTATTAGTGTATTTGGTGGTGATGAACTAAGCCCTCCAGTATTAGGAAGACTTTTTGTTTCTTTAGTTGATGGAAACCAAAATGCAATTGATCCTTCTTCCCCTAACGCAGAAGAAGCTATAAAAATATTACGAGAAAAAACAGTAGTAACTATTATACCGGAATATAAAAAGGCTGAGTTTGTTAATGCCAACGTAGACTTGATAGTAAGAAGAGACAAAACAAACGCAATAAAATCCGACGAGCAAGTCATCTCTGAAATAAATCAAGCTTTCAATAGAATTACAAATAGAAAGTTTAATTACTCTTTAGATACACTAGCTTTAGGTCAAGATATAGAGAGTATTGATCCGGGCATAGTTCCAATTGTAAATCCAGACAAAACTGATTTGTCATATCCATTCTTTATCTGTGCATTTAACATATCGAGTTCAACTTCAAATACAAGAGAAAAAACATTTTACTTTGGTAATAAATTGGCAGTATTTTATATGACGAGCGGAAACTCGTTTTCTAGTCCACTCAGTTCTGTTCCTTGTCGTTTATCGCAGGGTCAACAAATACCCGGAGTTCCAACTCGACGCTTTAGTCTTAGATTAATCGAAGACGAAGGTAGTGCTGTGGTTGAAGATGTTGGTATTGGTTATGTTGATCTCGACACAGGGATTGTAAAAATTAATAGTGGAATCACAAGAGGACCCTTTACTTTAACTGCAAATCCTTTTGATATAACTTCTGTTTCGGGGGTTCGCCAGGTTATTATAAATCCAATTGCAAATTCAGTAAGACTAGTAAATTCATGAGGGATAAATTTTGTCACTAATTCCGTTTTCAGATGAGGTAAAAAAAGGCTCTAGTCTGGCTTCTAAAAGAGAAGATCAGGCTTTAGTTGAATTGTCCCTTAATAAAGATTTGGATTTAGATAAAGTAATAGAAGAATTTGTTAATTTTATTAGTTCTGACACTTCCGACAATAATAAACCTGTTATACCAGGTCCTTTGGCCGATAATGGCATAGACAATCAGCTCGGTGATTCGGAAGTACCTTCATCTGGTCCAGTATTGGACGCGGATGGAATACCAAATTTATTAACAGACAGTTGTGGTATTGCATATGATGTGAGAAAATTTGTCCCGTTTTGGATGAAGGTTGAAGATCGTAACGAAAAAACTTTGTTTGTTAAATTTTTGCAGTATTACTATAATTGGTTATATTGTGATAAAAATGCTGGGGCAAAGTATAGAGTAGATACAATAGAAAGAATTCAAGATATTGAATTTATGGATCAGACTACTGCTCAACATTTTATCAATACCTTTGTTGACGGATTAGTGAATTTAAATTTAGTTGATGTCAATAGTACCAAGAGATTAATTAAGAATATAAAAGATAAGCTTTATGGAAGAAAAACAACTCCAGAAGCAATATCGAGATTCTTTACGACAATTTTTGATAAAGTAAATGGTGTTCAGGTTCAAGAACCAAAAACTGAGATGATGCGGTTGAATCTTGGTAACATCGCAACCAATACTGGATCTTCTGGTGGATTTTTTGGTTCAGAAGCAAGCGAAAATGCTCTTCTTAACTACGGAAGAATGACTGACAGATTCTTTAATGATTTTACATACACTGTAAATCTTTTGACAGAACAAGCAGAAGATATTCCAGTTTTGGCTGATTATGAAGTTTCTTATAATAATATTCTACACCCAATAGGCACCAGAGTATTTTTCCAAACAACAATAGATGACTATAATCCTGCCGTGGTGGGATCTACCTTCGATGGACTAGATCCTCGATTCTTCGAAAACCCACAGATAGGTAATTATGTTGTATTTTCAATGGAAAATATAATTGGATTTGATGCAATAGCCGGATGTTCTGGATCTCCCAGCTCCGATGCAATTTCTGGTAATACATATAATATGCCCTCGTTTGTACACCCAAACTGGGCTAGTGGTGTAAGCGGTGAAACTCCGATTGGTGATTTGAAGGTTTTTGATATGTTATTTTTACCCCTAAATATAGATGGTGTAACTAATCCGAATTTAGGTATAACTAGTTGTGATAATCTGTGTGCTGCTGATGGTAACTGTACTTAATAGGAAAGAAGAATGGCTGTAACTAAAAACAACATTTCACCAATAGGACTGGGTGCCAACAACGCACACCAATTCGTGAAGTCTATCCAAAAAGGGGATAGATCTTTGTCATTATTTCTGGGTTCACCTGAACCAACAGGAAGAGCTGGTACTCTGAACACAGCAAAAGATCAGATTGATGCAGGAAGTGATGCAACACTATATTCAAAAATATCGGCCGACGATGTTAAGGTTGTAGCAAGAAGAGTAAAATGGGCACAAGGATCACCATATTATGCATGGAATCCAGAAGACTCCAACACAGGAAAAAATTATTATCTAATTACACCAAATGGAAGCACTTATTTGGTTCTAGGTAATAATCCACTAAACAATAAACAGTTCAACGGGACACCCCTACAACCAGTTGCAAATGTTATGCCAACACACCAATCTGGTATTGTCACAGAAAAGGATGGTTACTCATATCTGTTTCTTTTCAGAGAAGATTTGGGTCAAAAGAATTCAGTAAACTTTGACAAATGGATCGCAGTCCCCGATCCATTTGATTTTTCTGATATAAAAACAAAAACGGGTTCTCTCACCACGAAAGCTCTGCAAATTTGCCCTACTGGTGCTGGACAAACTGGATCTTGTTGTTTATATGCAAGAGAAGGTGGATTCTCACAATCTAAAGGTGCCACTTTTGGAAAGAGCGACCTTGTTATGTCATTCTCTTGCACAACATGTATGGATTGTGACACTATCGCAAATTCTTTAGATTTAGAAAGTACCTTTACCGAAAAATTAGGACCTGGCGGATCTACATGTTCTTCTTGTCCTAATTGTGATCCAACCAAGTCAACAAAGACAGACATAGAAAAACTAGCAGAGAACATATTCTCATATAATCCAAATTCAACTGCATCTAGTTTAATAAACACTCGAACTGCTGGTGGCAGAATCATTTCTTGTGAAATTGATTTGTCTGGTTTGACGGATATACAGAAAAGAATTAATGTATCGAATCCGGTAATTCCTTTGCTCTCATCGTCCGGTTCCAATGCAACAATAAGATTGTTGACAGAAAGAACAAACGATGCAAGTTTAAGCAAAGATCAACAGAGATATCTCATAACTGGTATAAAAATAGAAAACAATGGATCAGGTTATAGTGACTTTACAGTTGATCTATCAGATGTTTCTGGTGTTAATGATAAAACTGTGTTGGAAAATGTAATTACACTTGGAATGGAGCCGATTGGTGGATTTAATTTGAGACAAGTTCTAGAGGCAACTAGAGTTTCTGTTACGGCTTCTCTTGATTATACCGACATAGCAAACAGCACAGATCAGACAGAGTTTTATAAGTTTGGTTTGATAGAGGGTGCTCAAAAATTAGATGGCACAGTGTTATTTTCTGATAAAAATGTTTCAGAAAAATCTGTCGTTGCTTCTACAACTAAATTTACCGCAATTGCATCGACAGAACCAGATGCACCGGCACTTTCTGTGGTAGCCAAGGCTACATTGTTTTCTGTGGGAAGATCATTGAAACCAAAAAAAGCACAATCTGCTGCAAGAGATAAAATTGTTGCCTCCACACAAACAAGTTCTTCTGTAGTTAGTATAGAGTTGGCGACTGCAAAGCCAGAAAACTTTAAATCTGGAACAACACTGACTTTGGGTGGTAGTGATTACATTATAACGAACGTGACACAGACACCCGAGATAAAAGCGAATACAGGTAAGAACCTACATACAGGAGCAACTAAAGTTGTGATTCCATCTTCTACTGAATTGTCTTCAAAGGGAGTTATGTCAGAGAGTGGAAGAAAATTTAGAGCTAACATCGTACTTAACATGGCGGGGAGCTGAGGTAATATATGGCAGAACGATCTTTAATTCCATTCGGTAAAGCACAGGCTGGGGGACAATTCTCATTCCCTCTTAGCAGTTTTCCCTATTATGCCAGAACAGTTAACCAAGAATTGCAGGCAACAGGTCTTCCTAAAAATTACACATTCACTGGGTTCGTTCCCGGATATCCTTTGCAAGCTTCTGAATTGAATGAAGTTCAGGAAAGATTTTTTCTTAATCAAACCTTAACAACAACAATGATGAGTAACTGGGGTGGTCTAGTAGCTCCAGACGCAGATGTATCTGGACCGGGTTGGGGTGATGTTACCGCTCCTGGCGCATGTCCGGTTTCTCCCACGGTGGGTGTCCGTGGAAGTTGGTCTTCCGGCGGGAGCCTGATTGAAGTTGATCCGGGTTGGTTCTTAGTAACTTTACCTGACGATGTTGGTGGTGGTCTCAAGCAGTGGGTATATTTTGAAGGTGATGGAGACTTTGGTACTTACAGGTTTGAGGGAGTTTCCAATGGCAGTGCTGTTGGTTTCCAGATTAGTAAAAAATATTTTCTTGCAAATGAAAATGTAGAGGGGTTTGAGTTTGATCCCGATCTTGCAGATAACTCCAGTTTAGAAGGAACACCACCACTTGGCGCTGTTAGAGTGAAACTAGTTCTGACTCCCGTCATTTTTGGTTCGAGTAATGGTGGGGCAACTCCCGTCAACCCCGATAGAACCAGAGTCTCTGCAATTGCCAGCCCTCGGGCTGATCAGACGATAAGATTTATTAATAATTACTTGGTTGATACCGCATGATAGGCTTTAGTAAGGGAACACACAGATGACGATTGAAAATGATAATTTTCAAAGAATAGAAGAGTTAGCCAGTAATACTACTTTCTATGATTGGGTTCAAAAAGAGAACGCTGAAATTATTACTAAGCTAAACAGTATGCATTTATATAACATTGCCGGTACTGGTGATGGTATAGATGTTGTTCTTGGTGCCACTACAAACGCAATAACCGCAGGTCATATCAAGCTTAAACTGGCATCCAGTGTTCCTACCCATACCGTTGCCGGTGATCTAACTGTAACTGGAGAGTTGAATTTTTCTGGATCAAGCGATGAAAATACAGGCGGACTCAGAGTTCCGGCCACTGTTTTTAGATATCTTGGAACTGGTGGAGAGACTACAGGAGTCACTGTCGGAACTTTCGTTAGACTGGATAGCAATCACGGAACACTGTCATCCTCAAGTGAAGCAGGATTAACCTACGCTTGTGCGGACAGTGGTTTCCGGGCGGAAATGATAGGTATGGTTACTGGCATATCTTCTTCGCCCCCGACCGGAGGAGCGTGTGGTGGCATTTCTATCATTGACATCACAACATCCGGTTATGTTACCGGCCTGACAAATACATTCATGCAATCTCAAGTTGGTCCGAGTGGATTGACAACAGGGCAGGTATATTTCTTAAACCCATCTACTCATTACATGGGCGGAATAACCACAGAAGAACCACAAATAACAGGTTTAGTATCGAAGCCAGTTCTGCTAGGAATCACAGGAAACCAAGGACTACTTCTGCAATATAGAGGTCAATTACTAAGTGGTAAGACTGGATCTACCGGCGGAGATTTGAGATCTAGAATAATGCCGAACGTTGGAGATAACTCTCCATATAGTCTTGGTGATATCGTTCGATTTAACAGCACAGACGGATTTACTTTTGGTAGTAATCTTACACAAGACTTTGCAGATCAAACACTAGGAATTGTAACCAAAAAAATCGAGAGTCAGTATCTTGAAATTACCACGCACGGAATTATTGGTGACAGTAATGTTACTGGTAATATAGCTCCGGGAATTAATTACTTAACAGAAGGTGGTAACCTAACCAACGCAATTCCGGGTAATGTATTAAAACCAGTTCTAATTAGGACTCCAAATGAAATAGTTCTTGTCCATGCACCAGGCGCAGGTGGTGCTGTTAGTGGACTTAGATCTGGTGAATCTGGAGGAACTAATAGACAGTTCAATAGTACAGAACCAAATCCCAATGTGGAAGGTTCCGAATTAATAAATGGTTCTTTCGAAATTTGGCAAAGAGATATTGGAATAACCGCAGACTTTACCGGCACTGGTGATACTTATTCTGCTGATCGTTGGTATCGTTACTACATTCGCAACTACACTGGAGTCGGGGCTGGTGTTTCCGCTGCGAAAATAAGAAGAATGGATTTTGATGCTGGACAACAAGATGTTTTAGGAAGTCCCAATTTCTATACAGAATTGTCACACACTCTAGCATCCGGATTCTCCTTTGGTAATTCGGGAGACTTTGCTGGGTTTGAAAACAGAATAGAGGGGGCAGACAGTTATGTCGGACAAGACATTACAATTTCTGGATACCTCAGAGGTGCAACTAAAGATGTAGTAGATCTTTATCTCAAGAGATACTATGATGGAACGACTTATGATTATTATAAAATCAGTCAACTTCAGTTGGGAACTAAATTTAGTCAGTTCGCTCTGAGGTTTGCTGTTCCACCAGTCCCATCGGGTAAAACTGTATCGAGGGCAGATGGATTCTTGGGACTCGGACTCAAGTTAAATCATCTAACATCTGGTGCTACTTTAGATTTGGCGCAGTGGAGATTATACAAAGGCTTTGTAGATCCTCTACCAGAAATAGAAAAAATCACGGAAGAGTTTTCTCAGAGAGAACTGGCTAGGTGTTCTAGGTATTATCAGAGAAGTTATGATAGATCTACTAGAACTGGATTAGTTACCATGTTCAATGAAGTTTTAGCAGATTTTGAACCTGTTAGATTTACGACTTCACCCACGCTCTCGTTTTATTATGATTTCCCAGTCAAAATGAGAGAAGCACCAACAGTAAGTCTTTATTCTCCAAGTTCAGGAAAAGTAGCAGATGGATACAATCAATCTGCACAGAGAGATTTGACTAAAACAAGTGGGACTGTTGGGTATAATAGTGCTTTGCGAACTGCTGCTGCTGGTGTTGTTCCAATAACCGCGTCTACTGTTAGACCAGGTGGAATAAGAATATTCTGCAACGCTGGTGCAGTGGCATTTGATGATATCTTTGTTCACTACGTTGCAGATTCGGATTTCTAAGAAGGAATAAAAAATGCCCAGTTATAGTTCATCAAACATTGATTCAATTAGAAGTGTCGCTAACCTTAATACAGTTGGTGCTCGATTACTCACCACCATCTCTAGGGATGCTGATGAATATTCTGTAGAAAATGGATTAAGTGCTGGCCATGTAGTTCGTTACGATCCGGGATTGAACAGGTATGTGACATCTCTCGCAAATGATCCTGCCAATGCCGAAGTTTTTGGTGTAGTAGAGAGTATTACTGGATCTAATCTTAATGTTGTTCTTTATGGAATGATAAATTATCCAGATACAGGTCCAATCACACTCAGACAAGAAAAAGATGAAGACGGTGTGACTGGCGGTGCGGGTGGAGAAGATGTTTACTTCCTGTCGGGAAATACTAGCGGTGTATTGCAGGCTCTTGCACCAAACAATCCGGGATATGTTGTAAAACCAGTTATACAAAAAATTAAAACTCCAGGCTTTAATGCACAAGTTTTAAACTATGTTGGTTACATTATCGGTGGAGAGGAAATTTCAAGTGAAGTTGGAACAGAGCCTCCTGGCGCGTTGATTTATTCAATAACAGAATCTGATTCTTACAATTGGAAAAGATGTGACAGACCTCTGACCTTTACAATTTTAGATTACAAAGATTTATATGGTGCATTGAATTCATCGGCATCTCTTTCATCTTTGGACGAAAGAATTTATGTCAATACACCGCCAGATCCGGGTTTAATCGGAAGTTCTGCAATCCAGCAAACAAATGGAAGAATAACTTGGAGTGGTCAAGTTGTTGGAGCAAACACCGTAGATAATTATTTTGATGTAAGAAAATCTAGTGATGGGTCAGGAAAAATTACTGGATTGGCTGATTCCTCCGGTAAAATTACTATTGCATCAGGAACTTGGACAATATCATCCAATACACATTATGCGTTTACAACACCCATATTTTCAAGAAAAACAGAGACAGTCATCGTTGGTCAGAACACTCAAAGACAAATTGAGTTATATCCCTATATCAAAGTAAGTTCTACCAGCGCAGTTTCAATTCCATCTAGTGTTACTATAGAAAACCTAACCGTCACTGACACTGCGACCATATATAATCAGAGTAAGACAGGATCTCCTGTCGATTTGTATGACAAACTTACTGCATTAGATACACATAAAGCTACTGTAGAGAGCACTTTAAATCTAACTTAATCTGGAAGGTGACGCAGTGGCAAGACAAGGTACTTATGGAAGCAGTGCAGTAAGCTTCATCCACGCCGGTCAGTCCGGTGGATCTACAGGTCCAATTGGACTGTCAGGTCCTAGTGGTCCCAAAGGACATACTGGACCGCTTTCATATGGACTCAGTGGTGGCACTGGAAACGAACTACTAGGATTTACCTTAGCAGGATCTACACTAGAACAGGGATTTAGCTCTGGTGTTGTGTTGTACGCAGACGGGGCGCTTGTAGGTTATACAGGTCCGTCCTTCCAGTTCATAACAGGAACCGCCGAAGGATCGACTGGTATTGGTTTGTATGATGGTGTTTGTGGAGATCAACTCCAAGGAATTTCAGTTAGACCTATAACTGCTACTGGATTTGGTTTAAATGTCTTCGAGACTATTGATGGAAATGAAATTGTAATAGACTATAATGTTGGTTTCGTTGGTAGCATAGAACTAGATGAAGCAGCAACTAAAAATGATATTATAAGATCATTTATACCAGAGGGAGTCAGCGGTCCTTTTAAGCTTGGTCCGGCTGCAACTGGCGATAGAATAAAATACGATCCTATAGAAGAAACTCTAGAATCTGCGATATCAAGGTATGCAGAAAGATTTAAGATCATAGGAACAAGTTCCAATAACTACACGTTATTAGAAGACTTTTTTACTTGGCGAGTTGATATAGATCCAAGAGAAGCAGATTTCTTTATAGTAGAAGCAACCACAGTACCTACTGGAAGGCGTGTAGTTTTTAACATATTACCTCCAGAAGATTCTGATAAAGGTCATGCAATTAGTATATTCATGAAAAGGCACCATAATCCTTTCAATGATTCATATCAGAGATTTGGAACAAACGTTGTATTTCCGTACAATAGAGTCCCATGTTTTTCTTTAGATGATAATAACATTGGTGTGGAACAACTTTACAATTTCTTTTGGGTTGATGGTCTTTGGTATGGAAACCTAGTATCTCAAGGTCCAGTTTCTATTGGTGGTGTTACTCTAGATGGTCTATCTGTATCAGACTCACTGGTATTTTCATGTAACCCAAATCAAGATGATCCGCTGTTTAGAAATTTTGAAGGTTCATTTGAAGATGTAACTGGTGTCGGGGCATGTTGTAGTGCATCAGGAACTTGTGATCTTAGAACAATAGATGGTTGTACGAATGGTTATTTTCAGGGAGTTGGCTCTACTTGTGATACTTGTATTGCCGGTGGGACTTTTGGTGGAACAGGATCTACTTGTGACATCTGTAATGTAAAAGGTCCATGTTGTATAAAAAACACCGACTTTGGGAATATACAATGCCAGCAAATGACTGCATATGAATGTTTATCATTAGGTTTGGAAGAAAATATAGAAACCATTTTTGGTGGTAATGATATATCTTGTGTGGATATTAGTTGCAATTCTGCTTTTGGAGATCTCGGAGCATGTTGTAATGGTGTTGGTGATTGTGAACTAAAAACACACTATGATTGTGTAGAGTCGGGTGGATTTTTCCACGGACTCGGGGTTCAATGTATTGACGAAAACGGAGAGAATCGCTGTTATGGGGGAACCGGGGCTTGCTGCCGATCATCAGGAGATTGTGATAGCGGAATCTCAGGAGATTCTTGTATCGCAACAGGTGGATACTACGCAGGAAAAGGAACCACATGTTCTCAAGTAAACTGCACAAATAAAGCAACAAGTAGTTGCTCTGGTATAATTGGTTCACAGCAAATAAAACCAGGCGATGAATTTGCCGGAGGTGTGGTTGTTGGATTATACAACCCATATGGATCTAAACTTCTTGGTGCGAGACATGCATTTAGTCCGGGAAACACCATGAGTTTGATTGATGGAAATATGAGAAACTCTGAATACTATTACAGTTCATATGACTATAATGGATATGGTATAAGTGGTGGAACTGCTAGTAATTGCAACCCTTTCTTTAGAACAGATTTGCCTGTTGCAGGAGAACCACTGCCAGATTCATATCTTCTCATAGTTTCCAAAGAACCGATTGCAATTTCTGGCTCAACTCTGTCAGACTACGGTAGTCCTTTTACGCAAGAAGAGTTTGTTTGGGGTAACTCTGGGTGTGCCTGGGGTCCACTGTACGATGAAATAAACGGAAAATATAATGACTTACCAAACTACGAAAGTTATATTGGTAATGAGGGTTATTGGTATGATTCCAAGTATTCGAAGTCACTCAATAACCTAAACAGCAATACTTTTGTTTCGTGTGAAAAAGCAAGAGGAACTAGGACAGATCCTCAGTTGTGGGCTGCAACACATCCAAAGCAAGCCAATAATGGATATTGGAGAAGAAATTGGGGACTGTTAAATACAATACGACTAGTTTCCGCTGATAACTATAGTGATGGCAAGTTCGATGTTAGATTTGATCAGAGTTTGTTTGGTCCAACCGCAGGTGAGATGACATCTTTTAGAGCTGCTAGATTATTATCTGACGGGTTAACTTCTGACGGACAAACAGGAGAAAACCCAGCAGCAGTATCGAACTGGTATTTACCCAGTCATGATGAGATGGCGTTTATTGCTGCAAACTGTACCAGTGATGATGACTACTACAACTTTAACTTAAATGTAAAACTACTAGAACATGAAGGTGTTCCAGTTGATGGTTGGCACTGGACATCAACTGGAGCCTTTAATGAATATGCTGGATCAACTTTAGGATCCGGTGTGAGTGGTGAGGGTGTAGTTCTGGGTGATGGAAGTATTATATCTGGATCCGAAGCTTGGGCAATGCACTTCAATCCTAATGGAGATGTTACTCAATTCTTTACATATAAAGCAAATCGTTTAGAAAATAAATACAAAGTAAGACCAGTTCGTTTGATTAGATGTGATTCAAAATATCTATCCGGCGATGATTCACTTTGGAGAGTTCCAAAGGTTATAAGGGATAGTTAATGGCTGGAAGTAGTAGACATATCATAGTGGCACCGGGTCCTGTTGGACCTACTGGACCTACCGGAGCAAAGGGAGCAACTGGAACTACTGGTGGCTATACTCTAGGAAGTAGGGGTAATACTGGTGCTGGGATATCTAACATAGTTGGAGTGTCAGCTTCCGGAATTAAGATCAGTCTTACTGATGGTAAAGAGTTTACCATTGATAATATAATCGGAGCTACAGGTGATATTTTACCCGAAGGCATTTTTATCGCTGCTCCTGTTTATGGTGGTACTTATAACAGCATACTAAAATCAGTAGATGGAAACACTGCAACATTCAAACGATTAAGAATTTCTGGTAGTGATATAATCGCACATCCAATTCATGGTTCAAATGGAACCGATGAAATAGTTCTTAGTGGTAAAACATATGATGTTGGGAAAATTGGAAACACTGGAGAAATTGTTTTCTTCACTAGAGATGGACGAACTGGTGGCAAGGGAGCAAGAGGTTTAACTTATGATCCCACTCCTGTTGCAAACACCGGAAGTTCTGGATCTGTTGGGTTTACTTTTAAGATAGTGAGAGAAAGTTTTTCTTCAATTGATGCCGGACAGGTTCCCGGCAGTCAGCCCTCGTTGGTGAACTGGAATGTACAGGATTTAACACCGGGTGTTAGTGGGGCTAGTGGAAGTGAAAAAATTCATGGAACACACAATTTCTTTGGCGGTGGAGATCCACTAGAAACAGTGGCAGGTGTATGCTTTGGTGTTTATCTACCAATGTCAAATATACTAAATCAGTCTGGTTTAACTAAAGATCAAATACAGGCACAGTTTAAATTCAGAGATAGAACAGTTGGAACAAAGAAGATAAAAACACCATCCCAAAAGTTGGGGGCGTTGTTTGAGAATACAATAGGATCTTGTTGTTATTGTTCCAGAGAATCTGGAGACTTTACTACAACTTGTGATGATTATATTACAAAAGCTTTTTGTGATGCAATCGAAGGTGTGTTTGATACAGTAACATGTTTAGACAGACAAGAAGGTCCAAACTGCTTTGTTGAAGGTTCTTGTTGTGTAAATGATGGATGTGTAAGAAGCACAAAAGAAAAGTGTGATGAAATCGGTGGATTATTTGCAGATAAAACCTGTGCAGAAATACAAGAATCTGGTGGTTGTCCAAACAAATGTCCGGGTGATGGAGCCTGTTGTAAAGACGGGGTTTGTCTATCAGTCGATGCTGAATTTTGTGATCTAATTGATGGTGTATTCTTTGAGGGTAGATCATGTGATGAGACCGCTCCCAATTGGGTAAATTGTTGTACCGAAGGATATTTCGGTGCGTGTTGTAGAGGTGAAATCTGCACACAAGACTCTGCTTTTGGTTGTGCTGTGAATAAAGATATTGATAATGATGGTGACACAGAGTCTGGAGTTTTTCATGGAATCGGAACACAATGCGATTTTCCTGATGAACCAAATTATGTGGAGTGTTGCAGACCTCCCATCTCCGAACAAGGAGAAGATTCTTGTCAACTGAACACTCAACCATGTGTGGATGGTATTCGAGTTGGTGATGAATTTGGTGGAGGTATTTTTGTAGGTTACATTGGAGAACCATCAACTTGTACTACTGTAAATAATCCAGACTTGGCAAAAGGACCCCCCATATACTGCATGGAAACACACACTGGTGCAAATGAAGATGGTTCTAACTTAATCCAGAAATATTGTCAAGCAAATGGTTCGTTGTTTCCTGGCACACCAAGAAGTTATGTCTCCTCTGTTGGACCAAGAACAGAAAACCAACAGACTTGTCCCTGTGATCACACGTCTCCACTTAAAATCTACTTTAAAGATTTTTACGAGAATACATGGAACGCACAAGAACAAGGACACATAAGTAAAACTTTCATAAACCATGGAAGAGATCAATTTGGAAATCCTTTACCTAGATTATGTGATTACGGTTCTGCTTCATTGAACGATAAAATGGAAGAGGCCAATGTTGTAGATGAGGGTGGCTCAATAATGTACTCTTACTTTGCCTCTAGGTATTATGGCACAGCTACGATTCATCGTCGATGGGCTTTAGTTACTGCCAAAGAAGATCTATCCGTAGGAAATAGCAACAACTACGACATGACATGGGGTATGAATAAAGGATTTGAACAAGGTGAGACTTCATACGCTACATCTGTAATAGATGGATTATTGAATACCAGACTTTATGATGATACCAGTAAAGACACACATATTTGGAATCTTGGTCCTAGTTTAGGGGATGATTTTGATTATACAAGATGGAAGCATGGTATAGAAACATCTTCAAATTGGTATCCTCTCATCGAATTGTTTGACTTTGATAATGAAGCCGCACTCAGAGATGCAGTTGAAACTAATTTTGATCTTTACTATGCCATAATGTGGGATATACAAAACACAAATGGTGACGCAACTTACGAGATTTCTTCTTTTAACAGAAGCAACAATACTGGTTTTACCGATTGGTATATTCCTAGTGCAGTTGAGATGAACTATATGACTGGGAAAAATTCTCAGATGCAGAGTTCGACTACAGGATACATTCCTATGACTGGACGATATTGGACATCTACTTCCGGATCGAAATTTTTGCCAAGCACTGGTAACTACGAAACTTCTGATCCTAATTTAAGAACATCAGAAATAACTGGTAGGCAGTTTGAAGCTTCTCAGGGACATCGAATGTATGCACAAAGTGTACCCGATGGTAATATGATCAGTTCATACAGGAAAGATGTAAACGATAAAAATAAACTGCGACCCGTGAGAAGAATTCCCATATATACAATAAGCGTGAGTTGTGCCAACAGTTCCCCTGCATATCCAGTCTTGGGTGGTTGTAATTCATGTAGTCCATGTGACTGTAATTCATAAAGAGATTCTATATGTCAAGATTCATCGGAAGTAGCCACATAAAACCAAAGGGACCTAGAGGTCCGCAGGGTCCAAGAGGAATAACCGGCACCACTGGGCCAGAGTTAGCAACTCCTGGCACTACTTGGTCTGGTCCATCAGGTGGAACTGGTGCATATATCACTCGAATAGAAAGATATGATGATCACTTAGATTTCCATATCAGTGATGAAAATGTATTTACCGTTATAGGTTTAACTGGAAATACTGGAACTTATCACCTTGGAGCAGGTTCGACTGTCGATGCAGGTCAATATGATTTGTTTAAAGGTGTTGACGGTGGAAAGACATTTGAATTCACATCAATAGGTGGTGATGGTTCACTTTATGTTTCTGTTGGTCTATTCAATTCTGTTTTCATAACTGGTGGCTACAATCCAGAAGAGTTTACTGGTGCGAGTGTAGATGTCGGAATGACAGGTAGTCACTTACTTTATCTTAGCGAGCCAGATAGAGTTTCTGAACTTCATGGTGTCACAATAGACGATGAAATTTTATTCTTCAACTCCATTTTAAGTAAGGCACAATTTCCAGACGAAGTTGATGCTGCTCCAGCCGCTAACGTAAAACTTGTTACTGATACAAAGGACTTTACTTATACAGTCGGTCCAATTCTACAAGATGAAATTACAGGAGTAACTGGGGATGACGATCTTGGTGGAGAAACATCAGACAGCGGAATTCTGATTGATGTCGATAGAGGTGCATTGGTTGTAATCAATACCCCAATTGGTATCAAGGGATTCACCGGAGACTTCAACGCAAAACCAGAACTACGATCGTTTACTGCGGTTGTTAAAGGTGATGGATTTTGGAAGTTCCCAGACAATGTTTACTTTGAATCATTAAACAAGTTCTTCAGTTGTGGTACTGATATCTGTAACTTCTATAGTCACGACAATGGTTTCTCTTGGAGAGTTGTTTTTGCTGCAAGAGGTTACAATGTAGATTCATGTCAATCTGGTGGAGCATACGGATCCTGTTGTTATCAAGATCCAATCAATGAAACATTCAAATGTAAAGATTATGTAACACAATCTTTCTGTGATAATTTGTATGGTGTTTTTGATATAAACAACTCATGTCAAAATAACTGTGGCATCACCGCCGGAGTTTGTTGTTCTGAGGGTATTTGTTTATCTGAGATGAGTAAAGCAGAATGTGATTACTATAATGCAACTTACTGGGAAGGTGTAACCTGTAATTCATATGATTCAAGTCCAGAGGGTGATAACTCAATAAGATTTTGTAATGATCCATGTCAACCACAATGGGCCTGTTGTAAAGATGGTATCTGTATTGGTAATTACAGTAGAATACAGTGCGAAGAAATTTTAGAAGGTACTTCCATAAATCCAAACGATCCCGCATATGGCGGTGGAACGGCAGGATGTGGATATATCGATTGTTGTGATTATATTCCATACATTGGTGCATGTTGCACTGAAGATACTTGCCTGAGTGATGTTACAGTCCAAGATTGTAAGCGAGTCGGTGGTGTATTTATGGGACAAGACGTTAGATGTCAAGATATTGATTGTTGTATTGTCGATGACGACGAACCAGTTGGTAAGTGTTGTACTTGTTTACAAAATTGCAATTCTGGTGATACCGACTCAGAATACAAATGTGAAGATTTTATAACACAAACTAATTGTGTAGATGGTGGTGGAATATTCACACCACAAACAATTTGCACCGGAGAAGATGATTGTCCTACTGTGCCTCCTCCAGATATAGGAGCTTGTTGTTATCTACCAGATCCAGCAAACCCAGATGAAACTGCATGTGTAAACGTAACAGCCGAAGATTGCACTCGTCTTGGTGGATTAGAATTTTTCCCAGATGAACAGTGTTCAGAGGTTGATTGTGATACGGATCCACCAGATCCAGATCCAATGGTTCCTTGCTGTATGCTCTGCGGTTACAGAGACAGTGAGTTATGTGAAGAAAATCCAGGTCTTCCCGGCTGTTGTCTAGCAGAAGAAAGAGGAATCCAGAGATCATCTCGGGGTAGAGCAGGACAGTTTGATGCCAATACCATCCCGTCATGTTCGGCTGATTCCGATTGCGGAAGTGCTCATATATGTGTTAATGGTGTGTGTCGTCCTTCCTTGTATAGTAAGGAATTCTTCGAGAGAGATCCAGAGGCCCTTCGAAACGCTGATTTAGAAGATCCAGACTGGGAGACTGGAGGCAATTCGGATGGTCCTTGCTGTTGTGGAGGCGAAGCTCCTAGCTTCTGTCGAAGTTGTAATGACGATCCGCTTGGCACCGATTGTCCACCGCCACCCAAAGCAAATCCATGTAACCCAGATGGAGATGAAGGATCATATTACGTTGCGTGCTGTATAAATGGCAATTGCCAACCAGTATGCGATGCGAATCACTGCGAGGTGTGCCTTGGTGGTGAAGTAAGGGGAACAATACCCGGAGGAATCCTCGAAGGTCCTCAGTTTAGCTGTTGTAGAGGTGGTGTTGGTAGCTGCGTGCCGGTATGGACAAAGGAATGTTGTTCCGCCGACTGCGGAGGTGGTTCTCCACCTTGCGCCAGCTCATTGACGTGCGATACCGGAAACTGTAGTTGTGCAGACGCTCCTGACTGCACAGACGGA